>Ga0154312_148_pt1 | contig 6152 bp, 4 predicted proteins | sample RifGroA2_FD_105606 | JGI IMG/M metagenome (GOLD analysis project Ga0154312, IMG submission 105606) | Elusimicrobia bacterium GWA2_64_40 | reverse complement strand
CGCTCGCGCCGCACCCGGTACGAGCCGGTCACTACCGCGCTAACCCCGGCGAGCCTGCCCACCAGGGCCAGGTCGCCCGGCGCCAGCGCCCCGGACAGCGAGATCTTCTGCTCCGCCAGCACTCCCTCCAGCTGGGCGCGCTCCACCACGTCGAAGCCGGCGCCCATCAGGTAGGTGGTAAAGGCCTCGGCGAGAGAGAGGCCTGTCTCGGCGTCCCTGCCGCCGAACGGCATCACCGCCACGCGCGCGTCGGGAGCCAGCGCGCCGCGCCGCACGGTCTTCACCGAGGCGCAGCCGGCCAGCAGCGCGGCCGCCAGGCAGAGCGGCGCGAGGCGCCTCATTTCTTCCCCAGCATCGGGATCTTAACGCCTTTCTTCCTGGCGAAATCAGAGGCGATCTTGTAGCCCGCGTCGGCGTGGCGCAGCACGCCCATGGCGGGGTCGTTGGTCAGCACGCGCTCCAGGCGCGCCGCCATCTCTTTGCTGCCGTCGGCCACCGTCACCTGTCCGGCGTGCAGCGAGTAGCCCATGCCCACGCCGCCGCCGTGGTGGAAAGACACCCAGCTGGCGCCCGAGGCGGTATTGATCAGCGCGTTGAGTATCGGCCAGTCGGCTATGGCGTCGGAGCCGTCCTTCATGGCTTCCGTCTCGCGAAAGGGGCTGGCGACGGAGCCGGAGTCCAGGTGGTCGCGGCCTATCACTATCGGCGCGCTGACCTTGCCCGTGCGCACCAGCTCGTTGAACATCAGGCCGGCCTGGTGGCGCTCGCCGTAGCCCAGCCAGCAGATGCGCGCCGGCAGGCCCTGGAAAGCCACCCGCTCGGCGGCCATGTCCAGCCAGTGGTGCAGGTGGGCGTTCTTGGGGAACAGCTTCTTGATGGCGGCGTCGGTGACGGCTATATCCTTGGGGTCGCCGGAGAGCGCCGCCCAGCGGAACGGGCCTTTGCCCTCGCAGAACAGGTCGCGGATATAGGCCGGCACGAAACCGGGGAAGTCGTAGGCGCGCTTGACGCCCTGCTTGAAGGCCATGGTGCGGATATTGTTGCCGTAGTCGAAGGTGACGGCCCCTGCCTTCTGCAGTTTCAGCATGGCCTCCACGTGGATAGCCATCGACTCCATCGCCAGCCGCATGTACTTTTTCGGGTCCTTCTTGCGCAGGGCCGCGGCCGCCGCCAGGGTGTAGCCCTTCGGGATATAGCCGCGCAGCGGGTCGTGGGCCGAGGTCTGGTCGGTCAGCACATCTATTTTGACGCCGCGGCGCGCCAGCTCGGGCAGCACCTCGGCGCAGTTGCCCAGCAGGCCTATGGAAAGCGGCTTCTTCGCCTTCTGCGCGGCCATCGCCAGCCGCATGTACTTTTTCGGGTCCTTCTTGCGCAGGGCCGCGGCCGCCGCCAGGGTGTAGCCCTTCGGGATATAGCCGCGCAGCGGGTCGTGGGCCGAGGTCTGGTCGGTCAGCACATCTATTTTGACGCCGCGGCGCGCCAGCTCGGGCAGCACCTCGGCGCAGTTGCCCAGCAGGCCTATGGAAAGCGGCTTCTTCGCCTTCTGCGCGGCGGCCGCCAGCCGCAGCGCCTCGTCGAGGTCGCGGCTCATGATGTCCACGTAGCGGGTCTCGAGGCGCTTCTTTATGCGCGTCTCGTCCACCTCCACCACTATGGCCACGCCGCCGCACATGGTGACGGCCAGGGGCTGGGCGCCGCCCATGCCGCCCAGGCCGCCGGTCACGGTCAGCCGGCCGGCGAGGTCGCTCTTGAAATGCTTGCGGGCGCAGGCGGCGAAGGTCTCGTAGGTGCCCTGCAGTATGCCCTGCGTGCCGATATAGATCCACGAGCCGGCCGTCATCTGGCCGTACATCATCAGGCCTTTCTTATCCAGCTCGTCGAACGTCTCCCAGTTGGCCCAGTTGCCCACCAGATTGGAGTTGGCGATGATGACGCGGGGGCTGTACTCGTGCGTGCGCAGCACCCCGACGGGCTTGCCGCTCTGCACCAGCAGCGTCTCGTCGTTCTCCAGTTTGCGCAGGGAAGAGACGATGGCTTTATAGCAGTCCCAGTTGCGGGCGGCTTTGCCGCGCCCGCCGTAGACCACCAGTTCCTCGGGGCGCTCGGCCACCTCGGGGTCCAGGTTGTTCATCAGCATGCGCAGGGCGGCCTCCTGCTGCCAGCCCTTGCACGAAAGTTTGTTGCCGCGCGCCGCGCGTATGTTCTTTATCATGGTTGCCTCGTTAGTTCACGAAATGGCCGCAGAGGATATCCTCGGCGACGTTCTCGATGCGCTCGGAAAAGACCTCGTCGCCCTTGAAGGCCGGGGACACCTCGCGCAGCTTGGCCAGGGCGGCCTCCAGGCGCGCGCTGCTCTTGAGCGGGCGGTGGAACTCTATGCCCTCGCCGGCCGCCATCATCTCGATGGCGACTATCCGGGCCACGTTGCGCACCACGGTGCTGAGCTTGAGCGCCGCGTTCATGCCCATGCTGACGAAGTCCTCCTTGTTGGCGGAGGTGGGAATGGAGTCGGCGCTGGCCGGGTGGCTGAGGATCTTGTTCTCGTTGCACAGCGCGGCGGCCGTCACGTGCGCTATCATGAAGCCGCTCTCCAGGCCCGGGTTGCGGGCGAGGAAGGGCGGCAGGATCTTAAAGTCGCTGACCAGCTGGGCGATGCGGCGCTCGGAGATGTTGCCCAGCGCGGTGATGGCGATGGCGGCGAAGTCGGCGGCGAAGGCCACGGCCTGGCCGTGGAAGTTGCCGCCGGAGAGCACCTCGATCTCGCCCTTCTTCTTCCCCTCCACCACCAGCGGGTTGTCGGTCACGCTGCCCAGTTCGATCTCGAAGACGTTGAGCGCGTACTCTATGGCGTCGCGCGAGGCGCCCATGGCCTGCGGCATGCAGCGCAGCGAGTACGGGTCCTGCACGCGCTTGTCGGTGTGCTTGTGGGAGGCGCGGATCTGGCTGCCCTTGAGCATGCTCTCCAGCATCTCGGCCACCTCGAGCTGGCCGGCGTGGGGTTTGAGCTCGTGGATGCGCTTGTCGAAAGCCACCGGGGTGCCCTTGAGGGCCTCCATCGTCATCGCGCCGGTAAGGACGGAGGAATAGAAAAGGTTCATCGCCTCGAACAGCGCCAGGCCGCCCACGGCCTTCATCGCCTGCGTGCCGTTGATCAGCGCCAGGCCTTCCTTCTCGGCCAGCTCCACCGGCTTTATGCCGGCGCGCTTCATCACCTGCGCCGAGGGGACGAACTCGTCCTCGCCGGCCAGCTTAGCGTAGCCCTCGCCGATCAGCGTCAGCGCCATGTGCGCGGACGGGGCCAGGTCGCCGCTGGCGCCCACGGAGCCCTTGGACGGGATGAACGGGATCACGCCCTTGTTGATCATCGCGGCCAGCGTCTTCACCACCAGCGGCCGCACGCCGGAATTGCCCATGGCCAGCTCGTTGGCCCGGGCGAACATCAGGGCCAGCGTCTCCGCGTCCTCCAGCGGGTCGCCCACGCCGCAGGCGTGGCTGCGGATCAGGTTCACCTGCAGGCTCTTGAGGCTCTCGCGCGAGACGCGCTGGCTGGCCAGCTCGCCGAAGCCGGTGTTGATGCCGTACATCACCTTATCCTCGGAGAGCAGCGCCTCCAGGCTGGCGCGCCGGCCGGCTATCAGCTTCAGCGCCTTTGCGGTTATCTCCACGCGCCGCTGCCCGTAGGCCACCTCGGCGAAATCCACTATATCAGGGGCGGTCCCCAGGGTAAAAGGCTTGTTCTTGGCGCTCATGTTGTCCTCCCTCCGCATTTCGCAATAAGGTCCGCCACGGTGACGGCGCCCGCGGACCGGAAGGCGCCTGTAAAATGTTCGAAGATCTTGCGCGTCATCTCCACGTCGCTGAGGGCGCGGTGCCAGCCCTCGTTGGAGAGGTTGAGCTCGGCCGCGATGTTGCCGAGCCGGTTGCTCTGGAATTTCCAGTTCTTCCTCGCTATGACCAGCGTGTCCACCACGTAAAGCCTGGGGAACTTAAGCCCTACGCGGGCGAATTCCTCGCGCAGGAACGAGACGTCGAAGTCGGCGTTATGGGCTACGAGAACGGTGTTCTCCAGCAGCGCCAGCAGGCGCGGCGCCACCCCGCCGAAACCGGGGCTGTCCTTGACCATGGCGTCGGTGATGCCGTGTATCCTGGAAACCTCGGCCGGGATGGGGATGCCCGGGTTAACGAGTTCGGCCAGCGTACCCACGCGGTCGGCCCCGCGGAAGCTGACCGCCGCCACCTCGCACACGCGGGCGGACCTGGGAGAAAGACCGGTGGTCTCCACGTCGATAAAAGTGAAGACGGCCTCTTCTATTTTAAGTTTTTCTATGACTGACAGCATGAAGCCTTTTAAATTCCCCGCTTACAGGTAGCCGTAATAGACGTACCTGGTCCAGAACCCGGTCAGCACCGCCGTGAACACGCTGATCCAGACGTTGATGCCGCTGAGGTCCATGATGCGCTTGCGCCTGACGTAGAAAAGCTGGGCTATCCAGGCGACAGCGAACAGGGTCCACCAGTAGCCGGCGGCGAAGAAGAAGGCCCAGATCACCACGCGCTCGAAGATCAGGAAATATTTTTCGTCGAAGGCCGGGAAGGTCTTGCCGAACAGGTCCTTTTCCACGAAGTAGATCAGCACGGTGGTGAAGTGCGTGACCAGCACCAGCATGGTGGCTATCGCGGCCCATTTCTCCCCCATCAGCAGCCCGGGCTCGGGCACTACGATCGGCGAGATCAGGAACAGCACGTAGACGTGCACGATCTGGTCCACCAGGAAGCTGAGCGTGTTGTCCTTGTACCAGGACTTCATGCTGTAGACGCGCAGTTCGTCCACGGCGTAATGCACCACGAACATCAGCACCAGCGCCTGCCAGCCGTTCACGGCCAGGCCGCCGGCGGTGAACCAGACATCGCCCAGGTACTGCCAGGTCAGCGCCACCGAGGTCACCAGGTGCGTCAGGCAGTGTATCAGCATGCCCCAGGCGCTCTTGCGCTTGAGGCGGTTGACGATGTCGAGCTGCAGCGTGAAGTCCGCCAGCAGATGCGCCAGTACCAGTCGCCAGAAAATTACCATAAGGCTCCTTACCCTTTCTCAGTCAGGTTGAAAGACTGGTCCCAGTCCTTCGGCGGCTCCTTGATGAAGAGCTCGGCTTTCTCCACGTAGAACTGGGAGGGGCCGTCGCCGGGGAGGGCCTCCAGCGCTGCCTTGAAATGCGGCAGCGAGCCGGCGAAGTCGTTCTTGTAGAACTTCGCTATGCCCGCCTCGTAATGCCCCAGCATGGCTTTGACGTCGGCGGAGGCCTCGCCCTTGCGGGCGAAGGGCTCGTAGACCTTGGTCGGGATGGCCTTGCCCACCACCCGGATGCTGCCCAGGTAGCGGTGGTCGAAAGCGTCCTTGAGGTCGCCGAACGTGGCCTCGCTGGTCATGATCTTGGAGTGGAAGTACTTGTTGGCGCCTTCCATACGGGAGGCCATGTTGACGGTGTCGCCCATCACGGTGTAGGAAAGGCGCGACTTGGAGCCCATGTTGCCCACTACCATGTGGCCGGAATTCACGCCCACGCGGCACTTGGGTTTGATGGTGAACTGGGTGAGCGACTCGTTGAGGCGCGCCATCTCCGCCTGGCAGTCGATAGCCGCCAGAATGCCGAGTTTGCGGTGGTCGGCCTGGTCCAGCGGGGCGTTCCAGAAGGCCATGATGCAGTCGCCGATATACTTGTCCACCGTGCCGTCGTGCTTGAGAATGACGTTGGTGAACGCCGACAGGTACTCGACCAGCATCGCGGTCAGCTCCTCGGGGGACAGCTTCTCGGACATCGTCGTGAAGCCGGCCAGGTCCAGGAAGAAGGCGGTCATGTCGCGCTTCTCGCCGCCCAGCGACAGTTTGGACGGGTCCTTGGTGATCAGGTCCACCACCTTGGGGGACAGGTACTGGCCGAAGGTGTTCTTGATCCACCGTTTCTCGCGGCCTTCGGCCATGCCTTTATCCACGGTGATGTAGGCGAACGGCAGGAAGAAACTGAGGAAGACCGACATGAACGGGATTATCATGGCGTTCGCGCGCAGCGCGATATCGGCCACGAACAAGGCCAGCATCACGGCTACGGAAACCCCGACCAGCAGGTGCAGCGAGTAGCGGCGCAGCAGTACGGGGA
>Ga0154312_153_pt1 | contig 7030 bp, 3 predicted proteins | sample RifGroA2_FD_105606 | JGI IMG/M metagenome (GOLD analysis project Ga0154312, IMG submission 105606) | Elusimicrobia bacterium GWA2_64_40 | reverse complement strand
ACGCGCTTACCCAGCAGGTTCTGGCGGAAGCGGCCCTGCTTACCTTTAAGGATGTCCGAGATGGACTTGAGCGGGCGGTTGGCGGCGCCGAGCACTACTTTGCCGCGGGCGCCGTTCTCGATCAGCGCGTCCACGGCTTCCTGGAGCAGGCGCTTTTCGTTGTAGATCATCACCTGCGGGGCGCGCAGGGCCTCGATGTGCTTGAGGCGGTTGTTGCGGTTGATGATCCTTCTGTAAAGGTCGTTGAGGTCGGAGGTGGCGAAGCGGCCGCCTTCCAAGGGCACCAGGGGGCGCAGGTCCGGCGGCAGCACGGGCAGCACGGTCATGATCATCCACTCGGGGCGGTTGTTGGAGGCCTGAAAACCCTCGAGGATCTTGAGGCGCTTGATAGCCTTGGAGCGGTCGGCGTCGTTCTTAATGGCCGCCAGTTCCTTCTCTATGCGGTCCACTTCCACCTTCATGTCGATGTTCTCGAGCAGGCTCTGGATGGCGTTGGCGCCGATGCCCACTTTAATTTTGGAATATTTTTTCTTTACTTCGTTGAGCTGGGTTTCGGTGAACACGTCGCCGCGGTTGTACTCCACGCGGCCGGTCACGGGGTCCTTGGTGTCTTCCAGCACGACGTAAGCGGCGTAGTACACCACCTTTTCAAGGTCGGTGGGGCGCATGTCCAGGATGATGCCGATGCGGGACGGGCTCTTCCTTAAGAACCAGATGTGGGCGACGGGGCAGGCCAGTTCGATATGGCCCATGCGCTCGCGGCGCACCTTGGCCTCGGTGACTTCCACGCCGCAGCGGTCGCAGACCACGCCCTTGAACTTCACCCAGCGGTACTTGCCGCAGGCGCACTCGTAATCCTTGGAGGGTCCGAAGATCCTTTCGCACAGCAGGCCGTCGCGCTCGGGCTTGAGCGTGCGGTAGTTGATGGTCTCGGGCTTCTTTACTTCGCCGAAGGACCAGTTGCGTATCTTGGAGGGGCTCGCGAGCCCTATCTTTATGCCGTTGAACTCCCCGTAGTTGAGTTCTTTGGCGCGCTTCTTGGTCTTTCCCGCGTTGAATAAGTTCCTGGCTTCCGAGATCATGTCCATGGGAATCTCCTAAACTTTTTCCGCTCCGCGGTGCCGGGGGCGGGCTTTCGCCCTGCCCCGGTCCGCGCTTCAGTAGTTTTCACTATTACTGGCCGCTAGTTACTAATTACTTCGGGGTTATCTTAAGCCTTCGTCGCCGTTTTCTTCTTGGCGGCTACGGCCTTTTCTTTTTCGGCCGTTTCCAGGGCTTTGCCGCGCAGCGGGGGCTCAATGTTGAGCAGGTCCACTTCCAGCGCCAGGGCCTGGAGTTCCTTCACAAGCACCTTGAAGGATTCCGGCACGCCGGGCTGGGGCGGGAAGTCGCCTTTGATGATGGCTTCGTACATCTTGGTCCTGCCCGTGAAGTCGTCGGACTTCACCGTGAGCATTTCCTGCAGGGTGTACGCGGCGCCGTAGCCTTCGAGCGCCCACACTTCCATTTCACCGAAGCGCTGGCCGCCGAACAGGGCCTTGCCGCCCAGGGGCTGCCTGGTGATGAGGGAGTACGGTCCCGTGGAGCGGGCGTGTACTTTGTCTTCCACCAGGTGGATAAGCTTGAGGATATACAGGTAGCCGATGGTGATCTTCTCGTGGAAGGCCTCGCCGGTGCGGCCGTCGTACAGCTTGATGCGGCAGTAGTCGTCCGGCAGGTATTCCTCGGGCACGCCTTTGGCTTTCAGGTGTTCCTTGGCGAGCTGGACCATCTGGATGACGCCGGGCTTTTCGGCCGCGGGGTGTTTATCCAGGTCCTTGAGCACGTCGTCGATGGTGACCTCCGTGCGCTTCTTGCCGCGGGTCTTCTCCCAGTATTTCCAGTATTCTTTGTTGTCCTCGGCCGCGCTGTCGAACACGGGGCAGGCCATCTGGGTGTCCAGCTGCTTGGCCGCCCAGCCGAGCATGGTCTCGAGGATCTGGCCGATGTTCATGCGGGAGGGCACGCCCAGCGGGGACAGCACCACGTCCACCGGGGTACCGTCGGGCATATAAGGCATGTCTTCGCGCGGCAGGATGCGGGCGACGACGCCCTTGTTGCCGTGCCGGCCGGAGAGTTTGTCGCCCACCTGCAGGCGGCGCTTAAGCGCGATGTGGACCTTCACCACTTTGTTGACGGTGACGGGCAGTTCGCCGGAGGACTTGAGCATTTCCTTCTCGCGGGCGAACTTGTCCTTGATCTTTTTCTCCATCTGCTTGCAGAACTCTTCGGTGTCGGAGCCCTTCTTGGCGGTTTCCTTGCGGAACTCCTTGAGGGCGTCCAGGTTGTAATTCATTTCCGCGTCTATCTCTTTCTTGCGGCGGTCTTCCTCCGGCTTGGAGAGCTTCTCGCGGCGGACGAACACGCGGGTGCCGATGATCTTGCCGTACACGCCGGGGGGCACGCGCATGGAGGTATCGGTGACGTCTTCGGCCTTCTTGCCGAAGATCACCTTCAGCAGGCGTTCTTCGGGGGAGAGCTGCTGCTCGCCCTTGGGGGAGACCTTGCACACCAGGATGTCGCCGGGGCGCACCATGGTGGACGGGATCACGACGCCGTCGTTGTCGATGTGCTCGAGGGCGTCGGTGCCCACGTTGGGGATGTCGCGGGTTATTTCTTCGGGCCCCAGCTTGGTGTCGCGGGCTTCCACTTCGAACTCCTCGATGAAGATAGAGGTCAGTTCGTCGTTCTCCACGACCTTCTCGGAGACCAGGATGGCGTCTTCGTAGTTGAAGCCTTCCCAGCTCATGAAGGCCACCAGCAGGTTCTTGCCCAGGGCCAGCTGGCCGTTGTCGGTAGCGGGGCCGTCGGCGATGATGTCGCCTTTCTTGATGTCCATGCCGCTTTCCACGGTGGGCACCTGGTTTACGCAGGTGTCCTGGTTGGAGCGGCGGTACTTAATGAGGTGGTAGATGTCCGGTTCTTTGCTGTGCTCCGGCTTTATGGCGATCATGTCCGCCGAGGCGTAAATGACCTTGCCCGAGGTGCGGGCGGCCACGCAGGCGCGGCTGTCGCGGGCGATGGCCGGCTCCATGCCGGTGCCTACGAGGGGCGCCTCGGTGACGAGCAGCGGCACGGCCTGCCTCATCATGTTGGAACCCATCAGGGCGCGGTTGGCGTCGTCGTGCTCCAGGAACGGCACGAGGGCCGCGGAGATCGACACCACCTGCATGGGCGAAACGTCCATGTAGGTCACTTTGTCGGAATCCACGAACACGTATTCGTCCTTGATGCGGCCGTACACGCGGTCGGTGGAGAGCTTGTTGCTGTCTATCGGGGTGTTGGCCTGGCCCACGAAGATGTCGTCTTCGATGTAGGCGGTGACGTACTCGGTCTCGTCGGTCACTTTCTTATTGGAGATCTTGCGGTACGGGGTCTCGATGAGGCCGTACTGGTTGACCTTGGCGTAGGCCGCCAGCGACACGATAAGACCGATGTTCGGGCCTTCGGGCGTTTCGATGGGGCAGACGCGGCCGTAATGGGTGTAATGCACGTCGCGGACTTCGAAGCCTGCGCGTTTCCGGTTCAGGCCGCCCGGTCCAAGGGCCGACAGGCGGCGCTTGTGGGTCAGTTCGGCCAGCGGGTTGATCTGGTCCATGAACTGGCTGAGCTGGGACGTACCGAAGAACTTCCTCATGATGGCCACCACGGGGGCGGCGTTCACCAGGGTCCTCGGGGTGATGGTCTTGTCTTCCTTGCTCATGCGGTCGCGCACGTTGCGGGCGATCTGCACGAGCGCCACGCGGATCTGGTTCTCGAGCAGTTCGCCGATGGAGCGGACGCGGCGGTTGCCGAGGTGGTCGATGTCGTCCACCTTGTACTCGAACTTGGCGCCCTGGTAATCGTAGGCGGCGGCGCCGGAGTTAAGGGCCATCAGGTACTTAATGGTGACCAGGATGTCCTCGAGGTTGATGTTGCGGAGCTTGTCGGACGGCACCTTGAAGCGCTTGTCCTGCCTGGCGAGCTCCTCGTACACGGGGCGGAGCTTCCTCATGGCCTTGTAGCGGCCGACGATGGAGAAGTCGTACCGGCGCAGGCTCTTGAACATGATATTGTCGAGGTATTCCTCGGCCTGTTCCTTGACGATGAAGTCCTGGCCGCGCATCTTCTTGTAGATCTCGTAGCGGGCGTCGGAGGCGGTCTTGGGCTGGTTCTTGGCTTCGAGCGCCAGGATGACGCCGGGGTTGTCTTCCTTGGGGTTGCCCTTGATCAGCCTGATGCTCTTGACCTTGCGGTCCACCATGGCCTTGAAGGCCTTTTCGTCGAGGGCGACGGCGGCTTTTTCTTCCAGGTTCCAGACGACTTCGCCGGAGGCTTTGTCCACCACGTCCTCGATGGCGTACTTGCCGATGACGTTGGCGGCGTTCTCCTGGTTCACGGGCACTTCCACGCCCTGGTAGAAGGCCTGCAGGATCTCGGCGTTGGTCTCAAGGCCGGCGGCTTTCACGAAAGTGGTGGCGAGGATCTTCTTCTTGCGGTCCAGGCGGACCCACAGGACGTTGTCGGTGTCGAATTCGAATTCGACCCAGGCGCCGCGGTAAGGGATGATGCGGGCGTAAAAGAGGGATTTACCGAGGACCGACTGCTTCTTTTCCTCGTCTTCCTCGAAGATGATGCCGGGCGAGCGGTGCAGCTGGCTGACCACGATGCGCTCGGCGCCGTTGAAGATGAACGAGCCGGTGTCGGTCATGATGGGCAGCTCGCACAGGGTGACGTCCTGGTCGATCATGTGCTTGAGCTTGCCGCTGTCCTGTTTAAGGGAGAGCGACATGTAGGCCTTGAGCGGGGCGGAGTAGGAACCGCCGCGCGACAGCGCCTCTTCGGGGCCGGTGTATTTGGGGGTGCCCAGTTCGTAGCGGAGGAAATCCATCACCATGGTGCCGTCGGCGGACTCTATCGGGAACACGTCCACGAAAGAGGCCTGGAGGCCCTGGATCTTGCGGTTTTCGGGTTTCTCGTCCAGTTGGAGGAACCAGTCGAACGACTGCTTCTGCATGTCGAGGAGGTCCGGTACTTTCAGAATCTGGCCGATCTTGGAGAAGTTAAGCTTTTTCATCAAGTCACCTCTTATAGTAGGACGGGATAAACCGCATAGCAGACCATCCCTCCTGCCTTAAAGCAGAAGGGATAAGTCTACACCGCTTATTTGACCGCGTATAAGCTTGTTATATGCACACGACTTTACTGGGTACGGAAGCCGGCAGTCCGGCCAGACGAAATCCCCGCGTCCCCTCCGGTTGCGGAGGGGACGGGGGTTTTACGGCGTGTTATTTAAGTTCTACGACGCCGCCGGCTTCGGTGAGCTTCTTGCTCATTTCATCGGCGGTCTTCTTGTCCACGCCCTCTTTCACGTTCTTGGGGGCGCCTTCCACCAGGTCCTTGGACTCTTTCAGGCCCAGGCCGGTCAGTTCGCGCACAATTTTGATCACGGAGATCTTCTTGGCGGGATCGGAAATAGCTTTCAGTACGACGGTGAACTCCGTCTTTTCCTCGGCGGCGGCGGCGCCGGCGGCGGGACCGGCGGCGGCTACGCCCACGGGCGCGGCCTTAACGCCGAACTTGTCCTCGATACCTTTCACGAGGTCGGCCAGTTCCATTATGGTGTAGGTGGAAAGGGCTTCAACTATCTGGTCTTTGCTGAGTGTAGGCATGTTATATGCTCCTTATTCCGCCGTCTGGCGGTGTTTTTTAGTAGCCTGCGCGCTGCAAGCCGAAACTTCCGGCTGCCTAACGCAGTTTATCCCCTTTTACTGGCGGGACTACCAGGATTTACTTCAAATTGTTATAGACAACAGAACCGCAGATGAGGAGTTAAGGATCTAATCACGGACTTCTTACTCACCAATCTACAAATAGTATAGCAAATTTTATGTTATTTTACTTCGGCTTTTTCTTTCTGCTCTTTAAGAGCTTCAAGCACGTAGCGTATCTGGGCGATATTGGCGTACAGGGCGCCGGCCAGCTGGGAGAGAAGTTCGGTTTTGGAGCCGATCTTCGAAAGCTTTTCAATGTCGGAGGGGGTCAGCCAGTTCTTTTCGTAGAACCCGCCCTTCCAGACTACGCCGGGGTTCGCCTTGGCGAACGCGACCAGCTCTTTGGCGACGCGGGTGATCTCGTTGGGGTCTTCCAGCGTGACCACGGCGGTGGGGCCCTTGGCGATATTGACGTCGCCGGCCTTAAGCTTGGAGGTCTCGATGGCATGCGCCACGATGGTATTGCGGATAACCGTAAATTTGGACTTGGTGGGGCGCAGGCTGTCGCGCAGACCGTTGGCCGCCTTGAATTTCATGCCGCTGAAAGTGGCAATAAAGGAATCCTTGGCCGCAAGTTCTTTGGCCAGGACGTCGGACAGTTCTTTTTTCTGTGTCTTATTGATTTTCATTGGGGAAATTCCGTTCGGTCCTTAGAAAATTCAAGCGCATTTAGTTGCTCTCCCTGTGATTTGTAAGACCGGCATCGACCTACTCTGCCAACGCCGAGTTGGGCGTTAGTACCATCGGCCCTGGAGACCTTAACTGCCGTGTTCGGAATGGGAACGGGTGTAACCTCTCCGGAATAAACACCGGTCTTACAAATCACAGGAAAAGCGCGTATCTTAAAGCAAAAGTTATATTTACCACACCTTAGCAACCTATGTTCCGGCCTAAAAGTTTGTTTAGGATTAGAAAATAAGGCCAAGCCTCACGACCGATTAGTATCAGTTAGCTGAACATGTTACCATGCTTACACATCTGACCTATCAACCCAGTAGTCTTCTGGGGGTCTTTAGGGACAATTAAGTCCAGGGATACCTTATCTTGGGGCGGGTTTCACGCTTAGATGCTTTCAGCGTTTATCCCTACCGAGCACCGCTACCCAGCTTATGCCGTTGGCACGACAACTGGTATACGGGCGGCTCGTCCACCTAGGTCCTCTCGTACTGTAGGCAGCTCCCCTCAAGTATCCTGCGCGCATATCAGATAGAGACCGTACTGTCTCACGACGTACTGAA
>Ga0154312_105_pt1 | contig 14142 bp, 12 predicted proteins | sample RifGroA2_FD_105606 | JGI IMG/M metagenome (GOLD analysis project Ga0154312, IMG submission 105606) | Elusimicrobia bacterium GWA2_64_40 | reverse complement strand
CGCCTCCGGCTTCGCCAAGGAATGCGCCGTGGTCACGCACCACCGCCTCAAGTCCGTCAACGGCGAGATCGTCCCGGACCCCGAGTCCAAGCTGGAGGAACCGCTCGTCGTGCGGCCCACCAGCGAGACCATCATCTGGGCGCAGTACAAGAACTGGATACAGAGCTACCGCGACCTGCCGCTCCTGATCAACCAGTGGGCCAACGTCGTGCGCTGGGAGATGCGCACTCGCCTGTTCCTGCGCACCGCCGAGTTCCTGTGGCAGGAAGGCCACACCGCGCACGCCACCGAGAAGGAGGCGCTGGAAGAGACCTGGAAGATGCTCGACGTCTACGCCGACTTCGCCGAGAACGTGATGGCCGTGCCGGTGATCAAGGGCCGCAAGACCCCCGGTGAGCGCTTCGCCGGCGCGCTGGAGACCCTCTCTATCGAGGGCCTGATGCAGGACGGCAAGGCCCTGCAGATGGGCACCAGCCATTACCTGGGCCAGAACTTCTCCAAGGGCGCGGACGTGAAGTTCCAGAACAAGGACGGCCAGCTGGAGTACGTGTACGCCAGCAGCTGGGGCGTAAGCACCCGCCTCATCGGCGCGCTGATCATGACACATTCCGACGACGCCGGGCTGGTCCTGCCCCCCAAGCTCGCCCCGGTGCAGGTGGTGGTGATCCCGATCTACAAGAGCGACGAGGAGCACGTTAAGACCATGGAGGAAGCCGCCAGGGTGGCCGCGGAGCTGAAGGCGCTCGGCGTGGCCGTGCGCGTGGACGACAGGGACATGCAGCCCGGCGCCAAGTACTACGAGTGGGAAGGCAAGGGCGTGCCGCTGCGCATAGAGGTGGGGCCGAAGGACCTCGAGAAGGGCTCGCTCTGCATCGCCCGCCGCTTCGTGGCCGAGATTCCCGGCGAGGCCCCCGACGCCCAGCGCCGGCGCCGCAAATCTTTCCTGCCCAGGGCCGAGGCCATCGCCTCCATAGTGCCCACGCTGGCCGCCATGCAGGCGGAACTGCTGGAGCGCGCCCGCAAGACCCGCGACGCCCGCACCCGGGTCATCGACAATATCGCCGACTTCGAGAAATTCTTCAAGGACGAGGGCGGCGGCTTCGCCTGGGTGCACTGGGCCGGCACTCCGGAGCAGGAGGACGAGATGGCCAAACGCTTCGAGACCAGCATCCGCAATATCCCGTTCGAAGACCAGATCCCGGCGCAAGCCAAGGGCGCCGGCGTCTGCATCCTCACCGGCAAGCCGTCCGCCCAGCGGGTGCTGATGTCCAAGTCTTACTAGAACGTCGGCCGGGTTATCCGCCGGGCGGCAGGGTCCGCGGAGAGGGGCGGGATATGGATAACATCTTCGATAATGCGGTATTCATGCGGCATGCCCTGGACGCTGTTCCCTCCATGGTACTGGTGACGGACGAGGACGCCCGCATCCTGTACCGCAACCTGGCCGCCCGCCAGCTGCTGGCCGGGGAAAAGGTCTACGGCAACAGGATCGGCGAGGTCATGCACTGTATCCATGCCGAAGACGTGCCGGCCGGCTGCGGCCATGGACCGCATTGTTCCGAGTGCGTAGTCCGCAACTCCGTGAATTCGGCCTTCTCGGGCAAAGCCGTACATCGTTCGCGCACGGATATTTCCATCCGGCTCAAGGACAAGGTCCTGGCGTTGCCCGCGCTTATCTCCGCTTCCCCGTTCTCTCTGGAAGGCCGGCTTTACACCCTGCTTGTCGTGGAGGATATTTCCGAGCTGGTGGAGCTCCGGTCACTGCTGCCGCTTTGCTCCTCCTGCAAAAGGATACTCGGCCCGGATGGCCAGTGGGAAATACTCCAGAATTACCTGAAGAGGCACATTCCGGAAGCCAACCTTTCCCACGGCCTGTGCCCCGACTGCGCGAAGAAACTTTACCCGAACCATTCGCGTTAGCCGCCGCGCTCTTTGCCCGGTTTTCTCCCCGGTTTTTACCTTTATTTGCCACCCCGCATTTGTTAGAATTTATATATAGAAAGACGCCCTCCGGCCCGCCCGGGCAGGGGGCCCGGAGGACCCATGAAACCCAACGACTTCATTAAATTCCTGGATAAAGCCAAGATGTACGACCTTACCCAGCCGCTGAGCATCCACACCCCCCCGTGGCCGAGCTATATCCCGCTGCAGCTCCAGTACTTCAAGCGCATAGCCGGCGCGCATATGGGCCAGGGCGCCAACGGCCAGGTCATGACCACCTCCAACCACGTGGGCACCCACATGGACGGTGAGATACACTTTTACAGCGCCGGCCGCACCATCGGCGAGGTGCCTATGCGCGAATGGACAGGACCGGCCGTGGTCGTGGACATCTCCAAGGACGTGGGCGACTACGACCTCTATGAACCCGAACTGCTGATGAAACGCGCCGACATCCGCAAGGGCGACATCCTCATCATCAACACCGGCTACCATAAGTACGCCTGGTACGAGAAGGGCACCTGCGACGAGGTCCGCTACTTCTGCAAGCACCCCGGCCCCGGCCCCCGCTTTCACAAGTGGGCGCTCGACATGAAGTTCAAGTGGATCGGCGTGGACTGCGGCTCGGCCGACCACCCCATGAACACCATCATCCGCAACTGGCACCCCAAGCTCTTCATCGAGGCCGAGAAGAAGCTCGAGGCCAACTACGGCAAGAAATGGGACGAGCTGTTCCCCCAGGACATTTACTACCAGGTCATGCACCTCAAGCTGTTCCCCAAGCGCCTCGTGCACGCCGAGAATATCGGCGGCGAGATAGACAAGCTGTCCAACAAGCGCTGCTGGCTGGGCTTCTTCCCTCTCAAGGGTATGGAGCTAGAGTCGGCGATGGGCCGCGTGGTGGCCTGGACCGCCTGAACCGGGCCTGACCGGGCCGGGAGCGTCGCTCCCGGCCCGATCATTTTGAGCGGGAGGAAAAATGCCGATAACAGCCGAATTCGAGTACGTCAAACCCAAAGACATGGAGGAGGTACTTCATGTCTTTTCGCTTTATAAGGACAAGGCCCGGGCCCTGGCGGGCGGCACCGACCTGGTGGTGCACCTGAAAGAGGGCCTGGCCAAGCCGGAAGTGGTGGTGGACCTCAAGGCCGTTCCCGGGCTGGCCGCCTTCGCCCTGAAGGACGGCATCCTGCGCCTCGGCGCGCTGACCACCTTTACCGATCTGATAGAATCCCCGGCGGTCAAGGCGAAGTTCCCGCTGCTCTGGGAAGCCGCGCTGACCGTGGCCTCCACCGGAGTGCGCAACCGCGCCACGGTGGCCGGCAATATCTGCTCCGCCGTGCCCTCGGCGGACTCCGCCCCCGCCCTGGCCGTGTACGACGCGGTCGTGCTGACGCGCAGCCTCGGCGCCGCGCGCCGCGTACCGATAGCCGACTGGTTCACCGGCCCCAAGCGCACGGCCCTGCGCCCCGACGAGATAGTGGAGGGCATAGAACTGCGGCTGCCGGACAAGAAGCACGCCGGCTGCTATATGAAACTCGCCCGCTACGAGGGCGAGGACCTGGCCCAGGGCGGCATAGGCGTGCTGGTCTTCGCCGACCACACCTACCGCGTGGCCGCCTGCGCGCTCGGCCCGAAGCCCGGCCGCTGCCCGCTTACCGAGGCCGCGCTGAACGGCCGCAAGCTGGGCGAGAAGACGCTGCAGGAGGCCAAGGCGGCCCTGCTGCGGGAGATCTCCCCCATCACCGACATCCGCTCCTCGAAGGAATACCGCCTGCACATGGCCCAGGTGATGCTGGGCCGCGCGCTCGAGAGCGCCTCCGCCAGGCTGCTGGGCAAAGGGGCCAAATACGGCGCCGAGAATATCTGCTGACCGGAGCGACCTATGAAAAATCACGACATCAAATTCACCCTTAACGGCGAGCAGGTGGCGCTGAACGTGGAGCCCAGCGACGTGCTGCTGGACGTGCTGCGCGGCCGGCTGGGCATCAAGAGCCCCAAGGTGGGCTGCGACCGCGGCGACTGCGGCACCTGCACCGTCCTGCTCAACGGCCGGACCATCCGCTCCTGCCTGGCGCTGGCCGTAGAGGCCGACGGGACGGAGATAGTGACGCTCGAAGGCGCCAACACCACGCGCAAGTGGACGCAGAAGCTGCAGAAGAAGTTCCACGAGAAGAACGCCTTCCAGTGCGGCTTCTGCGCGCCCGGAGTGATCCTCTCAGCCACCGAGCTGCTGGAGAAGAATCCCAAGGCTTCCAAACACGACATCAAAGAGGCCATCGCCGGCAACCTGTGCCGCTGCACCGGCTACGAGCCGATAGTGGAAGCCATCGAAGAGACGGTTAAAGGCAAATGACCATGAAACACTTTCCCCTCGTTCTCTCCCTGGCCGCGCTGTGCGCCTGCGTCATGCCAGAGGGAGCCATGAAAGGCGGCAACCCCTGGGCCGCCTTCGGGGCCAAGCGGACCGTGGCTCCGCAGCAGCCCGCTGCCCCGGACTATATAGACGAGGTTATCGAAGTCGTCACCGAGCCGCCTGGCGCCCGGATATTAGTGAACGAGGCCCCTGTCGGCACTTCCCCGCTGCGCTACACCGTGCGCCGTCTCTGGCGCGGCCAGCCCGGCTATATGGCGCTGGATACGGTAAAGGTGGAGGCCCTGCCCACGGCGGCGGGCCAATGCGTGCAGAGCGGCATCTACGGGCAGGGCGCCACTAAAGTCCCGGCCCTTGTAAGCTTTAACATGACCAGCTGCGCCCCGGCGCAGAAATAGTTTCCGCGGCCCCGCGAGGTAAATATGGACCTTCAAAAAATCGTAGCGAAGCCCAAAAAGGCTGCCAAGCCCAAGCTCTCCGGAGACGGCCTGCAGGTGGTAGGCAAATCCGTGCTGCGCGTGGACGGCTGGGAGAAGATCAAGGGCGCGGCGCAGTATACCGACGACCTGCAGTTCGGCCCCGGCCTGCTCTACGCGGCGCTGGTGGAGAGCCCCCACGCGCACGCTAAGATCAAATCCCTGGATACCGCCGCCGCCGAGAAACTGGACGGCGTGGTGAAGGTGGTCACCGGGCGCAACTTCAAACATAAGTTCGGGCTGTACATGAACGACCGCTACATCTTCGCCAACGACGTGGTGCGTTTTGTGGGCGAACAGGTGGCCGCCGTGGTGGCCACCGATCCCAAGATCGCCCTGCGCGGCGCGGCGCTGGTGAAAGTGGAATACGAGGAGCTGCCGGCGGTGATGGACCCCGTGAAGGCCCTTGAAAAAGATTCCCCGCTGGTGCACCCGGACCTCAAGGATTACTCGCACGTGCCGTGGTTCTTTCCCAAGCCCGGCACCAATATCGCGCACTGGCGCAAGATCCGCAGGGGCGACCCCGCTAAAGGCTTTAAAGACGCAGACCTGGTCCTCGAGGATACGTACACCGTGCCCCGCTACGCGCATTGCGCCATAGAGCCGCATTCCGCCATAGGACTCTACGACGCCTCCGGGCGCCTGACGATGTGGACCTCGTCCCAGTCCCCCTTCACCCAGCGTCACGTGTTCGCCGAGACGCTTAAGGCCTTCGGCATCGGCCATAAGGACGTGCGAGTGATCAGCACGTACATTGGCGGCGGCTTCGGCGGCAAGGCCGGCGTGACGATGGAGATCATCGCCGCGGCGCTCGCCGTCGCCGTGCCCGGCCGGCCCATCAAACTGCTCTGGAACCGCGCGCAGGAGTTCTACAACACCTACCAGCGCCTCGGCGTCACCGCCAAGATCAAGATGGGCGCCACCAAGGCGGGCAAGATCACCGCCCTGGACTTCAAACTGTACTGGGATTCCGGCGCTTACGTAGAGTACGGCGCCAACGTGGTGAACGCCGCGGGTTTGTCGGCCAGCGGCCCTTACCGCGTGGACAATATCAGCGTGGACTCGATGTGCACCTATACCAACCTGCCGCCCGGCGGCGCCTACCGCGGCTTCGGCTACTCCGAGTTCCTCTTCGGCCTCGAATCGCATATCACCCGCATGGCGGAGCAGCTGGGGCTGGACCCGGTGGAGTTCCGCAAGAAGAACGCCATTAAGGAGGGCGAGACGCTGCCTTATGGCGCGCACATGAACCCTACCGGCATACTCGAAGCCATAGAGAAGGTAGGCAAAGAGATAAAGTGGGGAGTGAAGGAACGCTCCAAGGACCCCCGAAAAGCGATCGGCAAGTCGCTGGTCTGTTTCTGGAAGGCTCCCGCCATGCCGCCCAACGCCAGTTCGAGCGCGTTCCTCAAGTTCAACGAGGACGGCAGCGCCAATATCCTGGTTTCCGGCATGGACATGGGCCAGGGCCTGCTCACCGTGATGGCCCAGGTGGCCGGCGAGGTGCTGGCCCTGCCGGTGACCAAGATCCGCGTGGAGACGCCGGACACGGACCGCAACCCTTACGAGTGGCAGACCGTCGGGTCCCATGTGACGTGGGGCTGCGGCAACGCCGTCAAGCGCGCCGCGCTGGAGGCCCGCGAGCGCATCTTCGACCTGGTGCAGCGCGTGCACTGCCTGGACAAGAGCACGCTGTACCTCGAGGACGAATGCGTGCGCTGCCGCACCAAGCCGGACTTCCGGCTGCCTTTCAAAGACTTCGTCATCAACGGCATACAGGCCGACGACCATACCTTCAAGGGCGGGCCTATTATGGGGTCCGGCGTGTTCATGCCGGAGTTCACCTCCGCCATCAGCGACCCGGAGACCGGGCAGGGCGGCCATCCTAACGTGCATTACACCACGGGTTCGGCCGGCATCATCCTGGAAGTGGATCGGGAAACCGGTAAGATGAAGATAAAGAAGGTGGCGCTGGCCGTGGACTGCGGCAAGGCCATCAACCCGGACCTGGTCAAGGGCCAGATCGTGGGAGGCCTGCTGCAGGGCTTCGCCACCGTGCTTTACGAGGACATGCGCTATAATGAAAAAGGCCGGCTGTTGAACCCCAACTTCTCGGACTACAAGATCCCCACCGTGATGGACATGCCCGACGAGGTGGTGCCGATCATCATAGAGGTGCCCCAGCCCGACGGTCCTTACGGCGCGCGCGGCGTGGGCGAGCACACGATGATCCCCTGCGCCCCGCTGATCGCCAACGCGGTGGCCGACGCGCTCGGCGTGCGGATCAAGTCCATGCCGGTCACCAAGGAAAAGGTGGCCCTGGCCTTCAAGGCCGCCAGGAAATAAGCTCCGGAGGAACGCAACATGAAAGCAGCTCTCTGCCAGTTCGACATGAAGTGGGAGGACAAGGAAGCCAACAAGCGCCGCATCGAGGACCTGCTGGAGAACTTCCCCCGCCGCAAGGAGATAGACTGGCTGGTCTTCTCAGAGATGACCCTCAGCGGCTTCACGATGAATACCACCGCTTCCGAGCTCAACGACGAGGACCGCGCCTTCTTCTCCGGCCTGGCGGCGCAGAACAACATCAACATCTCCTACGGCGGCGTGGAGAAGGGCTACAACAACCTCATCACGCTGGACCGCAAGGGCAACAGGATCAATACTTACTCCAAGATCCACCTGTACGCTTTCGGCGGCGAGGACAAGCATTACAACCCCGGCTCGAAGCAGGAGGTGTTCACGCTGGAGGGCCTGCGCGTGATGCCGGCGGTCTGCTTCGACCTGCGCTTCCCCTACCTGTTCTGGAACAAGGCCAAGGACGTGGATGTTTACGTGGCGATAGCGGCCTGGCCCATGCGCCGCGCCGAGCAGTGGATGACGCTGCTGCGCGCCCGCGCGGTGGAGAACCAGGCCTACTGCATAGGCGTGGACCGCGTCGGCCTGGAAGGCAAGATAGAGTACTCGGGTAATTCTATGTGCTACGACCCGCTGGGCAAGACGGTGATAGACGCCGGCACGGCGGAAGGCATTTACCTGGCCGACGCCCCGCTGGACCCGGCGCTGGTAGCCAAGACCCGCGAGCGCTTCCCCTTCATCGGCGAAAGAAAGAATTTCCCGTGGCAATGACAGAGCTGCCGCCGGACGCCCGGGCTGGTTAAGCAAAAGCCTGTCGGAGGCCCGAGCTTGCATAGCGCGAGGGCCGAGACGGGCAGCCGCGAGCACGGTGTGCGAGACGGCGGTTTTGCGTACCGGCCCGGGTGGCTGACGGCAAAAGTTATATGGACCTTATTTCTTACGGAGACAGCATACCTGAGGGCGAGTACCGCCTGCATTCGGCTTTCGCCAACGCGCTGAATTTCCGCAAGGGCCGGCTGCTGGTGTCGGTGGTGCCCCCCCGCGCCGGCGCCGGGCCGCTGAACGTGGTGCTGCGGCAGCTGCCGCCCGGCGCCAAGCGCCTGCGCTCCACCCGCCTCTACCTGTATATCGACGAGAACCGCCTGCGCAAGGAGCCGGAGGCCCGCTACTCATCGGCCGTGCCGCTGCTGGACGCTTCCCCCGCCGCCCTGAGCGCCGGGCTGAAGGAGCTGGAGCGCCTGCTGGTGCTCAAGGCCCCGCCCAAGAGCCTGGCCTTCGTCTTCGATAAGAAACTGGAGAAGGCCTTCACCCGCGTCTTCGAGCGCCAGCTGTTGGCCCGCTTCAAGCGGGCCCTTACCCATATGCGCGCCGGCGATTACGGCCGCGGCGTCAAGACCATGCGCGGCCTGGGCTTCGGCCTGACGCCCTCCGGCGACGACTTCCTCAGCGGCCTGCTGGCGGGCTTTAATTTCGCCATGCTGAACCTGCGCTACGACGCCGAGGGCCTGATAGAGAAGATCTTCTTCTACGCCGAGGGCGGCAATCTGGTCTCCAACTCTTTCCTGCGCTGCTCCTACGAGGGCAGGGTGAACGCCAAGGTGGGCCGGCTGCTGCGGGCTCTGGGCGGGCGCGACCGCAAGGAACTGCGGGCCGCGGCGCTCGAGGCGCTCGCCAGCGGCCACACGTCGGGAGCTGATTTCTGCGCGGGGCTGGTCTTCGCGCTGCGGCAGGCGCTGGAGGCGCGTTAAAACAAGGAACTTATGATAAAAACCGTGATCAAGAAAGGCGCGTATTTCGACTCGGTCTCGCTGATGCAGGTGGCCAAAAAACTCAACGGCGTGCCCGGCGTCATCGACTCCGCCGTGGTGATGGCCACCAGCGAAAACAAGGGCATCATCAAGGCCTCGGGCCTGCTGACCCCCGAGATCCTGAAAGCCGGCGACAGCGACCTGGCCATCGCGGTCAGCGCGAAGACCCCGGACGCGGCCGCGGCCGCCTTCGCCGCCGCCGAAGATTTGCTCAACAAGAAGCCGGCCCAGGCCGCGGGCGGCGGAGACCGCAAGGCCGCGGGCCTCGACGAGGCCGTGAAGATGCTCGACGGCGCCAACCTGGCCGTCATCTCAGTGGCCGGGCGCTTCGCCGGCGCGCTGGCCGCGGACTGCCTGGAGAAAGGGCTCAACGTCATGCTCTTCTCCGACAACGTGCCGGTAGAGACCGAAGTGGAACTGAAGAAGGCCGCCGCGAAGAAAGGGCTGCTGGTGATGGGCCCCGACTGCGGCACCGCCATCATCAACGGCGCCCCCATAGCTTTCGCCAACTCCGTGCGCCGCGGCAACGTCGGCGTAGTGGCCGCCGCCGGCACGGGCCTGCAGGAAGTGACCACGCTGATCTCCAACGAGGGCGCGGGCATCTCGCAGGCCGTCGGCACCGGCGGCCGGGACGTCAAGGCCGAGGTCGGCGGGCTGACCTTCATCCAGGCGCTGAAACTGCTGGCAGCCGACCCCTCCACCGACGTAGTGCTGCTGGTCTCCAAGCCGCCGGCCGCCGAGGTGCTCAAGAAGATCATGACCGAGGTGAAGCGAATTAAGAAGCCGGTAGTGGCGGTGTTCATCGGCGGCGAGATAAAAGAGAAGATCAAGGAAGACTTCTATCCCGCCAAGACCCTCGAGGAGGCCGCCTACAAGGCCGCCTGCCTGGGCAAGGGCTGGAAGATAACCAAGGCCCGCGAGATCATCTACGACCTTAACCTGAGGGCAGAGGAACTCGCTAAGAAGGAAGCGGCTAAAAAGAAGAAGAGCCGCTGCCTGCGCGGCCTGTTCACCGGCGGCACCTACGTCGGCGAGGCGCAGGTCATCCTGCCCGACCTGATCGGCGAGGTGAAGTCCAACGCCCCGCTCGACAAGCGGCTGAAGCTGAAGAATTCCATGGAGCTGTCTGGCCACGCCGTGATAGACCTAGGCGAGGACGAGTTCACCGTCGGCCGCCCGCACCCGATGATAGACTTCTCACTGCGCAATAAGCTGATAGTCTCCGAGGCGAAGAAGCCGGAGGTGTCCGTGCTGCTGCTGGACCTGGTGCTGGGCTATGGCGCCAACCTCAAGCCGCTGGAGGAGATCCTCCCCCCGATAACGGAAGCCTTCCTGCGCAACAGGGAACTTTCCATAGTGGCGTCGGTGACGGGCACCGAGACCGACCCGCAGGTGCGCTCCAAGGTGGTCAAGGCCCTGGAAGCCGCCGGCGTGCTGGTGATGTCTTCCAACGCCGGGGCCTGCCGCCTGGCCGGCGAGATAGTGCGTCTCGGAGGTAAGAAATAACATGAAACTTTTCGAATCCGAACTTAAGGTCATCAATATCGGCCTGGAATCCTTCAGGCAGGGGCTTAAAGACTCCGGCGTGGCCAGCGTGCAGGCGCAGTTCAAGCCGCCGCTGGTTTCCGACGCGGCTCTGTTCGCCAGGGCCGCCAGGCACGGGGCGAAGATAGAGAAAGCCAACCAGAAGGCCCTGGCCAGGGTACTGGCCGCCAAGCCGGCCCTGACGGGCATGGGCGTCGCCCTCGACGTGATCCCCGGCATGAAGAAGAACCTGATCCTGCACGCCGGCCCCCCCGTTACCTGGGAGCGCATGTGCGGTCCCATGCGCGGCGGCATCATGGCGGCCCTGATGTACGAGGGCCTGGCCGCTAACGCTAAAGAGGCCGAACGTCTGGCCGCCTCCGGCAAGATCAAGTACGAGCCCTGCCACGAGCATAATGCCGTTGGGCCCATGGCCGGCATCATCTCGGCCTCCATGCCCGTTTTCATCGTCAAGAACGAGGAGCACGGCAACTTCGCCTACGCCACGCAGAACGAGGGCCTGGGCAAGGTGCTGCGCTACGGCGCCTACGGCCCCGAGGTTATAGAGCGGCTGAAGTGGATGGAGAAGACCCTTTACCCGACGCTGAAGGCCGCCATCGAATCGCTGGGGCGCATAGACCTCAAGACCATGGTGGCGCAGGCGCTGCACATGGGCGACGAGGTGCACAACCGCAACCGCGCCGGCACGTCGCTGCTCTACCGCGCCCTCGCGCCCGCAGTGATCAAGACCTGCAAGGACCCGGAGACGGCCGCTAAATCCCTGGACTTCATCAACGGCAACGACCACTTCTTCCTGAACCTGAGCATGGCGCTGTCCAAGGCCTCGCTCGACGCCGGCCGCGGCGTGAAGGACTCCAGCTTCGTCGTGGTGATGGCCCGCAACGGCACGGATTTCGGCGTGCAGCTGTCCGGTACCGGCGGGCGCTGGTTCACGGGCCCGGCCCAGGTGCCGGACGCGCTGTACTTCCCCGGTTACTCCAAGGCTGACGCCAACCCGGACATCGGCGACTCGGCCATCACCGAGACCAACGGCCTGGGCGGCTTCGCCATCGCGGCGGCGCCGGCCATAGTGCAGTTCGTGGGCGGCAAGGCCGCCGACGCGCTGGGCTACACGCTGGCGATGTACGGCATCACCGTCGGGGAGAGCAATATCTACAAGATCCCGGCGCTGGACTTCCGCGGCACGCCGACGGGCATAGACGTTATCAAGGTGGCCAAGTCCGGCATTCTGCCGTTCATCGACACCGGCGTGGCCCACAAGAACGCCGGCGTAGGCCAGGTAGGCGCCGGCGTGCTCAGCGCCCCCCCCGAGCCCTTCGCCCGCGCCTTCGAGTATTTCGCGAAAAACCTGAAGTAATCGCGGTCTTCGTAAAATGAAAAAGCCCCGCAAGGGGCTTTTTCACTTTGTCCGCGAGAAGCCAAGTCGGGAGGCGTGTCCAGTCCTTCAGGAACGCGGCCACCAGCACTGTGTCCGCCGCTTGTTACTCGGCCTCGTTGCTTACGCAAGTCTCTGCTCCTCGTTCTTTCACTCAAAGGTTAGGGGACTATGTTCCCAATGACATTAACAATCTATTTCGATATAATATCGGAAGGGTTAGGGTATGTTTTCATAGATAACAATCTTCTTCAAGTTCAAGGATGTTTATTATGCCATTGATAATAGCGTATGTACTGTCCTTTGCGGTAATTATGCTATCCGGGTTTCTTGTGGGACTGCTGTTTATTGCTGTTTTGATGCCGACAGTAAGGCAAGTAGACAATTTGGTGTTTTCTGGGTATATCAACTTTCTCGATAATGTTTTGTCAAGAATTGTCGGCCTTTATGGGGCACTGACGATTATTACTTTGTTTGGATTCCAATTCACTGTTTGGGTGTTATTTCTTCCAATAGCGTTATACTTTGTACAAAATTGCGTTAGTCTTTTGCGTCATTGGGACACAATTCTTAAACCTGTGTACGTGGGGTGGGCTATCGGAGACCTGAGTGGGTTTATTATCGGATATCTTGCTGTGAAAAGTATGATTCCGGGGTTATTGCTAGCAATTCTGTTTGGGATTATGTGTCTGCCTGCGATATACATGTATTTGACATCAAAGCAAGCTAGCTATGAGTTCTGGAACCTTGCTGCAAAGTTTCCTGACAAAGCGTATGACTTGTTCTGCTCTGATTCCTGTTGGTATCTTGATGAAAGCAAGATGATCAAAAAAAATGAGTTAGTTGGGCCGTTTTCATTGTTTGTTCCTAAACTGGATCGGAGGATAAAAATTTGGGGTGATGCGGGGAAAATAGAAGATTCCCAACGCAAATTCATTGAACGCCTCAGCCCTAGAGATCGCAAGCAGAAATGACTGGGTGAAAGTTTTAAGAGCGGAGTCGGGCTATGAGATGCTTGTCAAATGTTCCCCCCTTCTCCAAAGTCGCATGGAAGCCCTCCTCGGACAGTCATAAGGAACTCGGCAGGTTATTATTGCCACCACCGTATATCTCGGCAATCTCCCCTTCAAAACTTGTATAACTATTCAAAATGGAAAAACCGCTGGGGGGAGCCCCAGCGGTTTTGTTTTTGACGGTGGAGACGTTAATAGGAGTCTCGTAGTCTGGTCATGTACTCCTGCATTTGTAACTTTGCATCCTCATCTGAGATTGTTCCCTTCTCAACCTTTAACTCTAAGGTGTTTAGATATGATCTATAGTCTCTTATGGCGGAAAGGGGTGCGTTGCTCATCCATTTAAGTCTGGGCAACTCTACTCGCATGCAGGCGGCAGCATCGGGAAATCTTGCATGCCTCTCAAAACAGTCTGCTTGCGCTCCGGTAAGGGTCGCACATCCAGAAAGCGCCAATAGGAAGATGTAGAGTAATGGTAATTTTTTCATAGTATCCTGCTTAATTAAGATGTTCTCAGTGTCTTAGAGCAATGTCTGAATCTTCGAAACATGACATTGCCGCTTCTGGGCCTAACATCCTGGAACATCTTCGGTTCTGTTGCGGAAAGTTCTAGGGTTAATTTACTTTTCTTAATTGAGAATTTTGATAAATTATTGAGAAAGTGTTCTTTTGGAACTCGTAAGTGGTGTAGTTTGCTATTGCTGTAATCAACCAGCAAGAAATCGATAAAACAACTTGCCTTGTTTTTAAGCTCACGAACCGGGATATCAATCCACCAAACCCTTCTCCGAATAAGTCTGTTAATGTTGGCAAATATAAAATGCTGTTCTGTTTGCATTGGAATCCCCTTCCTTATGTTCATTATACCATGAGATACATGTGGTCTATCGTAGACTCTGGGTGCGGGCGAGGGTGTGCCTTCGGAGGGGCCTCGCGGAGGCGAGGCTTGCGTAAGCGCCGAGCCGGAGCGAAAGAGCGAGGCCACGGTGTGGCCGAGCGTACCCGGAGAAGGCATGCCCTCGCTTGCCCCCATCCTATTTAATTGAGTGAAAAAGAAAACCGCCGGATTGCTCCGGCGGTTTTGTTTGGGTTAGGAAGATAGGAAGCAGCGTCCCCTAAGTGCCGGGCTGGTATTCCGGTTCGGCGGGAACGGCCACCGGTTGCTTGGCTTTCTTGGGGAGGGCGTTCCAGATCTTCATGGAGAGCAGGAAGCCGATGACGGCGAAGGGGACCAGGAAGACGGGCCACATTTTCC
>Ga0154312_157_pt1 | contig 34536 bp, 34 predicted proteins | sample RifGroA2_FD_105606 | JGI IMG/M metagenome (GOLD analysis project Ga0154312, IMG submission 105606) | Elusimicrobia bacterium GWA2_64_40 | reverse complement strand
CTGTGGTTTTGTAATAGCTTCTAGGCAAAGCAATATTACAACAACCTGCGGGAGGGGACCTTTATATGATTATCGGGTTGTTGGCGGCAGAAGGCCGCAGAGGGTCAACCCGGGTGGACTACGCTAGCCTGCGCCGCTACGGACACAACCACAAGGGTCTGTCGGTTTTTTTTCTCCGCGGCCGTCCCCTTTTTTATAGAATTCATATATAGTCTAACGGAGGCCTAATGCTTAAACTACTCCTTTCGGTTTGTCTGCTGCTGCCAGCCGCCGCCATGGCGGACGAGGCCGGCAAAGACCCGGTCATGAACGCCGTGGTGAAGGAGCTCGAACGCTCTTTCGCCGGCCTTAAGAAGGCCGAGCCGGTGCCGCTCTACTACCTCGGCTACGAGGTCACCGTGAACAAATACGGCTCGCTGTCCGCCAAGCTGGGGGCGCTGGACTACAAGGCCGAGGCCCCTTCCGCCACGCTCGACGTGGACATGCGCGTGAACACGATGGACCTCGACAACACGCACCAGGTCAAGGGGGACATGGCCTGGACCAATTCCACGCAGAGCGAGAACCTGCCCGTGGCCCTGGAGGGCAACGAGGACGCCATCCGCGCCCGAATCTGGGAGTACACCGACAAGGCCTACAAGAAGGCGCAGGAAAAATTCACCAAGGTGAAGATGAACAAGGCCGTCACCGCCGCCGAGGACGACCCGTCCCCGGACTTCTCCCCGGTCAAGCCCGAGAAGTTCTACGAGACCGTGACCCTTGAAAAAGCCGACCTGGACGTCTGGGGCGAGCGCATGAAGAAGCACTCGGCCCGCCTGGCCGGTTTTCCTTTCATCTACGACTCGGGGGTCTCGCTGCAGTACGAGAACAAGCACCGCTACATGGCCACCAGCGAGGGGGCCCGCATCAAGACCGGCAATAACTACATAATCCTCTCCTACTCGCTGTCGAGCCGCACCACCGACGGCATGGAGATCAGCCGCTACATGTCCTACCACGGCGACTCCTTCGACGACCTGCCCACCGCCGCCCAACTGGACGCCGACATGGACAAGTCCGTAAAGGAACTGGAGGCCCTCAAGACGGCCCCGGTGGTGGAGCCCTACAGCGGCCCCGCCATACTGCGCGCCAAGGCGGCCGGCGTCTACTTCCACGAGATCATCGGCCACCGCCTGGAGGGCCACCGGCAGAAACTGGAGGACTCCGGCCAGACCTTCGCCAAGAAGGTGGGGCAGAAGGTGACCGGCGACATCATCACCCTTTACGACGACCCTTCCATGAAGGAATTTCAGGGCAAGCCGCTGCGCGGCTACTACCGCTACGACGACGAGGGCGTGCGCGGCCAGCGCGCGAGCCTCATCGAGAACGGCGTGCTCAAGGGCTTCATGATGAACCGCTCGCCCATACGCGGCTTCGGTTCGTCCAACGGCCACGGCCGCCGCTCGCCGGGCAATCCCACCGTGTCGCGCATGGGCAACCTGGTCGTTGAGGCGTCCAAGACGGTGCCCTACGCCGAACTGCGGCAGATGCTGATAGACGAGTGCAAAAAACAGGGCAAGCCTTTCGGCCTGGTCTTCGACGATATCTCCGGCGGCTTCACCTATACCGGCCGCGGCTCCGGCCAGTCCTTCAAGGTCAAGCCGCTGCTGGTGTACAAGGTGTACACCGACGGCCGCCCGGACGAGGTGGTGCGCGGCGTGGACATAGTGGGCACGCCCATAGTCAGCTTCAGCAAGCTGACGGCGGCCGCCGACGACTACGGCATCTTCAACGGCACCTGCGGCGCCGAGTCCGGCTGGGTGCCGGTATCGGCCGTCTCGCCCAGCCTGCTGATCACCGAGATGGAAGTGGAGAAGTCCCAGAAGTCGCAGCAGAAACCCCCGGTGCTCGAACCGCCGCTGCACGATAAATAAGGACACCATGAAAAAAAATATGATCGCAGCTTTCATCCTTGCCGCCGCGCTGGCCGCCCCGGCCGTCGCCGCCCTGCCGCAGGACGACAAGGTCTTCGCCGCCATGAACGACGAGCTGGTCCGTTCCATGGCCAAACTGAACATGGACAACCTGGGCAAGCCCTACTCTCTCACCTACCAGGTGGGCGAGGGGCATAATTACAGCGTGTCGGCCTCGTTCGGGGCCATCGAACGCGAGAACTCCAACGCCTACCGCCGCCTGAAGGTTGACCTGCGCGTGGGCAGCCCCAGGCTGGACAACAGCCATTTCGCCCCCAATGTCTGGGAGGGCTACCGCGCCGAGGCCGACTGGTACCTGCCGCTGGAGGATAATTACGACGCGCTGCGCTTCGCCCTGTGGTCCGCCACGGACAGCGCGTACAAGAAGGCGCTCGAGACCTACTCCAAGAAGAAGGCCTTCATCGAATCCAAGGGCATGGCCGAGCTGTACGACGACATGACCCCCTACGAGACCCACGAGCTGTACCGGGACTTCTCGGTGGAGCGGCTCGACGAGGCGCAGTGGCGCGAGAACGTGCGCAAGGTGTCGGCCGTTTTCACCCGCTACCCGGCCGTCAAATCCTCGCAGGTGCGGCTGGGCTTCACCTCCGGCGGCCAGCGCACCCTTAACAGCGAAGGCTCGGCCTCGCGCCAGCCCGACTGCGGCGGCAGCGTGTCCATCGCCGTGTCCGGCTTCGCGCCGGACGGCTTTCCGCTCAAGTTCTCGCACCGCGAGAGCTTCTGCCTGGCCAAGGACGCCCCGCCCATGGAACGCCTGCTGGCCAAGGCCGAAGAGCTCGGCGACACGCTGACCAAGATGGGTAAGTCCGAGCAGCTCAAGGCCTATATCGGCCCGGTGCTGTTCGAGGCCCCCGCCGCCGGCAAGTTCTTCGAGGCGCTGCTGGTCAACAACGTGGCCAACCCGCGCGAGGTGTGGACCGAGAAGAACCGCTGGAACAACGACCCGGTCTTCCGCCGCGCCGGCACCCTGGTGGAGCGGCTCGGCATGCGCGTGACCTCGCCTTTCCTCAACGTGGTGGACGACCCCCTGGCGCGCTACCACGAGGGCGTGCCGCTCTCCGGCTTCTACGAGGTGGACGACGAAGGCGTGCCCGCCCGGCGGCTGGAGCTGGTGAAGAAGGGCAAACTGGCCGACTACTATATGTCCCGCGCGGCCACCCGCGACTTTAAAAAGTCCAACGGCCACGGCCGGGGCGACCTGACCGAGTTCCCGGCCGGCTCGCCGTCCAACGTCTTCATCCTGGCCGAGAACAACCCCGGCCGCGTCCTGGCCGCCGCCGAGCTCAAGGCGAAGTTCCTGGAACTCTGCAAGGAGCAGGAGCTGGAGTACTGCATCCTGGTCAAGGGCATCGAAGGGCTGTACGGGCCCTTCGCGGCCTGGAAGGTGTACGCCGACGGGCGCGAGGAGCCGGTGCACGGCATAGAGTTCACCGGCGTCACCCTGCGCGCGCTGCGCGACATCACCGCGGTCTCGAAGGAGACTTACGTGCATAACCTCAGCTGGTCCACCCCCGGCACCGTGGTCGCCCCGGCGATACTGGTGCAGGAGATGGAGATAAAGAAAAGCGAGGAGAAGCCCGAGAAGAAGCCTTACCTCGCGCATCCTTACTTCGGTAAATAGGAATACCATGATCCGCAGCAGGTCAGGCATCTGTGTGTTGGCGGCCGGCGCTATTCTCTGCGCCGGCCTGGCCGCGCAGGCCCTGGCCCCCGCGCTCGCCGTTTATTACACGCCCGAGTACCTGTCCTTCAAGTCGCGCATCATCGCCGAGTTCAAGCGGGCCCGTCCCGGCAAATTCAGCGAGTTCGCCAGCCGCGGCCGCGCCGAGAGGGGGGACGATCATAAAGTGATAGCCCTCACCTTCGACGCCTGCGGCGGCCGCAACGACGGCTACAACAAGGACCTGATAGACTACCTGCGCGCCGAGAAGATCCCGGCCACGCTGTTCGTCACCGGCGTGTGGATAGACAAGTACCCGGAGATCTTCGCCGAGCTCGCCGCCGACCCGCTCTTCGAGATCGAAAACCACGGCCTGCTGCACCGCCTGTGCTCCACCGAGGGGCGCTCGATGTACGGCGTGCGCGGCACGCGCAACTTGGACGGCGTGATAGACGAGATGGAGCTGGGCGCCCGCAAGATCGGTTCGCTGACCGGGCGCCGGCCCGTCTTCTTCCGCTCCGCCACCGCTTACACCGACGAGCTTTCGCGCCGGGTGGCCGGGCGGCTGGGGATGGAAGTGGTCAGCTACGACATCCTCTCCGGCGACGCCAACCGCGCCTCCGCCCCGACGATGAGCCGCAACATACTGGCCGGGGCGCGCCACGGCGCCGTGGTGATCATGCACTTCAACCATCCCGAGTGGCCGGTGGCCGACGCCTTGCGCCGCGCCGTGCCCGAACTGCGCCGCCGCGGCTTCCACTTCTCCAAGCTCGAAGACTTCACCGTAAAATAGCGGCGACCCGGACCAGAGCGCCACCAGTTATGAGGACTGCCAAGCCGATTCTTTTGTGATAAAAGGATGCGGCTATCGTACAGCCCTTGTCGCTATACGGCGCCTTTTGCGCCGTGCAGCCGGGGCAGGCGGCCTGGCTTCGCCTACGGACCTGGCCGTGGATAAGAAAGCCCTGCGGGTGCTTAAAAAGGGCGAACCGTTTGTCGAGCTGCCACCGGAACAATTCAGGTTGTTTTCAATGCTGTTCGAGCGAAGGCCGGCCTTCATCCCCGAAAGCGACGTCATTGAACAGGTGTTCAACTGTTCTCCCCGTGAAAAATGCGAAGCTCTCGCTTCGCTGGTTTACCGGCTGCGCAAAGCCCTCGGTCCGAGGTATGGCCGCCGGGTGGTTAAGAAAAAAGGCAGGGGTTGGGCCTATATACAACCCAGGCTGCGGTTCGATCCGGTTATGTGAAGCCCTCTCGAATCCGCCACAACTTATTCCGACGTAAATCCTCAAAAATAATGACGCGCGCGACCTTGACAGCAGGGGCCGGGCCTGCTAGATTATGCACGGGCGTGCCGGAATTCTTCTTTTGCTTGTAGTTCCTTATCTACTGGCTCGCGGGATAACCGTGGGATACGGCTATTTATTCTCGGCCGGGGTCTAATAGTACGTTTTGTCCGGATTTCAATGAGCATCGTAGGGATGGTGGTATTGCGCATCCTTATCCTCTCTGTTATACATTGAGTGGGGGTTGGCCTCTGGGTAAGACAACGAAGATTTAAGAGATGGGCAGAGTGAGACTGTGTGAAGTCGCTGTCCTTCTGAGAACTGCTTGGTAAAGATTTTGTAAGCGAGTGATTGTTTGTTGCTTTTGCGGTAAGGAGAATGTATGAAAAGGTTGATAGTAACAGTTGTTGTGTTAATTTCGTTGATGCCGTCATATGCCAGGGATAGCAACGCTAAATTTATAGATCCTGATGCGAAGGTTGACGAACTTGTGTCTTCTGTGGAGAGATGGAGATGGTTGCCATGGAAACTTAATACTGCTCTGATGCATCTTGATTCGGAAATTTCAAAAAGCAGCGTCAGCGATAAAGCCCTCCGGGATATGACGAGACGGTTGACTAAGATATATTACTCGCTGAGTGATGTTATGATGAGCATCGCCAATAAAAAGAGGATTATCGAGCTTGTCGGTGTTGATAATGGCCCAGAAGCACATGAGTTCTTCCTTCAGGTCCTAAGCGACACAAATGTGGAATACCGAGATAAGGCATTGAGAACTATATATCCGAAAGGCGTACACGGAGATGATCTCTATGAGAAGATTAAAAGTCTGGAAAACGCAAATGCATTCCCTAAGGCGAAATCATTGATGTACCTAAAGCTGGCCAATCCTGAACGGGCTTTAAAGGAGATTCAAGACTTTTTAGGAACGACACAAGATTTAGAGGATTATATTAAGGTTGGAATAAATATGTCGTTTGCATATAGGGACCCAAGAGTAATAGACGTCGTGTTTGATCGATATCCTGAATTTCGAAATAAGCCAGGCGGGGCGGCCGCTTCAGGTGTTATTGATTGGGATAGTCTGAACAGATACTTGCAGTCGACGGAGGGAGAAAGATTCGGAAAGGCAATGACTGTTTTTGCGGATAAAGATATTCTGGATGATGATAATCGGTCGCTGTTGTTTTTGAAATTAAAAAGCAAGGACCACAAAACACGAAAAGCTGTAGGGGAATATCTGATAAAGCAAGTGAGTCGTCCGACTATGCCTAAAGAGGAACTGTTGCGGGTGCTAAATGAGGCGCATGCAATTGAGTCAGATGCTGAGATACGGAAGACGTTGATTTATGGTGTTAATGTCTTGCGCAAAAAGAATGAGGACAAAAAATGAGTGCTCTTGGGGTGCTCACTATCGTGATGTTTCTCTTGCCGGGGAACTTGTTCGCCGGCACGCTTGGCAATACATTGGCGCAAGAAGGGAGGGGATAGGGGACGCTGATGACTATGTGACTATTTGATCGGAGCGAGTGTGGTTCGGGGAAATTAAACTGGCAGCAGGATTGTGGGGAGGGGGGTAAGCGGGGGATTCGGCGTGGGTGTTCTCCGTCGTGAAACTGCTGTTGAGGAATATATTTAGCGCCACCCCTTGACAAGTCAACACTTGTCTGTTATATTCTAGTTGTAGTCCTGATCTTTCTAGTTGCACCGGCGGCGTGGTTGGCAGTGCGGTTCGGGGTTCGGCCCCGGTCCGGTGCTCGGTTCCCCCAGGTTCGCGGCCCCGCTCTCGCGCGGCGTCTTGCGGCGCCCGCTTCGGTCATGGCGGTGTGCGGCGCGTCCAGGGGTGTGCTCCGGCCAGTCTCCCGCCTCTTTGGCGGCGCGCGGCCGGGTTCTTGGGCCAGCGGTCCCGCCCCTCGCGGCGGTGTTCCGGCTCCCGGGTTGGCGCTCCGGCTCCCGCTCTGCGCGGTTCTTGTCCGGTCGTCCTGGTGTGGTGTGCGGTCGCGGTACAAACTAAAGTAACGGCCTCCGGGCCGATGATAGAGCCCCCTTGCTGGGGGCTCTCTCGTTTTATGCCTGCTTTAGCAGAAGGCGTAACTCCCTGCGGTAAGGGCCTTGTGGGGCTCGCTGCCATTTCTGTTTGTCGATAATCTTGTACAATATAATTTCTCTCACTTCACTGCCTTGGTTCATGGGTTGCGAGGCATATATGAAACATATTGTATTGGCATTGCTGGCCGCTCTGGCCTGCGGCTGCGTCCGCGTGCATCAGATCGACCGCGAAACGCTGTCCAAACAGATAATGCAGTTCGAGCCGATGGGGAACCGCCAGGCTTTCCTCAACGACTTTCATTCCATTCGCGAGGGCGCTTCTGGCGGCGTGGGGCAGAGCGCGGGAGGCGGCTGTGGCTGCAATTAGACGCTTCCTCTTCACCCTCTCGCTGGCGCTCTGTCTGGCGCGGTCGGCTTACGCCAAGACCAATATGGAACTGATCGTCAATTCCGTTTACCAGAGCGGCAACGGCGGCAAGCAGGCCTTCGACGGCACCGGCGACCAGGCCCTCACCCTCTACGAGCCGGTGCTCTACATCAACTCGCAGCTGGATCACAATACCAGCGTGTTCGGCAGCGCCGTTTTTGACACCTTCACCTCCGCCTCGGGCAAGGCATTCGACTCCGACACCGGCGCCTCCGAGGCGGCCGGGCGCGGCGGGCTGAACCTGATACGCGGCTGGCAGACCCGGGCGGGCTTCGACGCCGGCGTTTCCAAACGCTATGGCGGCTGGCAATTGACGCCTACGGCGGGCTATTCCAGCGAGCTGTCCTACAAGTCCGTGCACGGCGGCCTGAACGCCCAGCGCTTCTTCGCCGAGGATAACTTCGTGGCGTCGGCCGGCTTCTTCCACTACGCGGACGAGGCCAAGCCCTGGGACGTGGCGGCAGCGAAGTTCACCGGCTTCAAACCGAAGACCACCAACTCGCTGAACGCCAGCGTCACCCAGATCCTGAACGCGCGGGAGATAGTGCTCGCCGGCATCAGCTACACGCGCCAGGGCGGTTTCCTGGAAGGCACGCGCAATACCGTCAGTACCGGTACGCTCACCGAGCGGGCCAACGAGGTGCTGCCGCAGCGGCGCGACAAGTTCAGCGCCAACGCGCGCTACGTGCGCGGCCTGCGCGAGGACCTGGCCTTCCACCTGGACTACCGCTATTACGCAGACAGCTGGGAGATCCGCGCCCATACCCTGGAGCCCTCCCTGGCCGCCTCCTTCTCCGACGAGAAAGGGCTGCTGCGCGTCCACTACCGCCGCTATTCCCAGACCGCCGCCGAGTATTACCGGGCCGGCTCCTACGCCGGCATACAGCCGGTGATGACTTCGGATTCGGACCTGGACAAGTTCACCGCCGACGAAGGAGGGCTGCAGCTCTCCTACGCCCCGGAAGGCGGGGAGGGGGACCTGGCCGAGTGGACCTGGGGCGGCAGCGCCGTTTACTACAAGAGGTCCAATGACCTGAAGGCCGTCATACTGCAGTTCTCGGTGGCCGCCAAATTCTGATGGAACCGCTGATAATAAAACGGACCTGCATGGGGTCGCCCTTCGAGATAACCGCCTGGCCCGGCGGCAGCCGGGGCGCGGCCGAAGCCGCCGTGCTGACGGCCTACGCCGAGGTGGCGCGCGTGGAGGACCTTCTCACCGACTTCCGGGACAGCCCGCTCACCGCTCTCAATGCCGCCGCCGGAGGGCCGGCGGTAAAGGTTCCCGAAGAACTGTTCGGCCTTGTGGATTTCGCCCTTGGCATCTGCCGTGACTCGGGCGGGGCCTTCGATATCACCTATGCCTCGGCGGGCCGGCTCTGGCGCGAGGCCTTTTGCACCGGCGTCCCGCCGGCCCCGGAAAGGATAGCCGAAGCCCTGCGGCTGGTGGGCCACGCTAAAATCGAACTGGACCGCGCCGCCGGCACGATACGCCTGCCGGAGAAGGGCATGCGCATAGGGTTGGGCTCCATAGGCAAAGGTTACGGCGTGGACCGCGCCTGGCGCGTGCTCCGGGACCTGGGCCTGGAGAATTTCTGCGTGAACGGGGCCGGGGACCTGCGCGTGGCCTCCTCGCCCGGGGCTCCGCGGCCCTGGCGCATCGGGCTGAAAAATCCCTTCGCCGCCGACGGGCGCGCGGCCGGATGCCTGGAGATCCGCAGCGGCGCCGTGGTCACCTCCGGGGATTACGAGCGCTTCTTCGTGCACCGCGGCAAAAAATACCACCACATCATAGACGCCCGCACCGGCCGCACTCGCGACGATATCGCCAGCGTCACAGTGCTGGCCTCCACCGCCGCGCTGGCCAACGCCTACTCCATCTCGGCCATGGCGCTGGGGCCGGAGGAAGGCGCGGCCTTCCTGCGCCGCCGCCGCGAAGCCTCCGGCGTCATCATCACCGCCGCCGGCGCCGTGATAAACAGCAACCTGAAGACCGGTTCCAAGGAGACTTATGCCGCAGATAGACTTTGAGAGCATCTCGCTGCTGACCTTCGTGGCCGTATATGTGTCGGGCCTGTTGACCTCGCTGACGCCCTGCGTCTACCCGATACTGCCTATCGTGGTGGGTTACCTGGGGTCGCGCGAGGGCGGGGCGCGCAGCCGCTTTTTGGCCAGCCTCTCCTATATCTTGGGCATGGCGCTGGTCTACTCGGCGCTGGGTATGGCCGCGGCGCTCACCGGCTCGCTGTTCGGAGAGCTGACCACCAATAACTGGGTGAACCTGGCCTTCGGCGCGCTGCTGCTCTACCTCGGCGGCAGCATGATGGAATGGTATTACATACCCATGCCCAACCTGCCGGGCCTGGCCTCGGAGTCGGTAAAGAAGTCGCCGGTGATCGGGCCGTTCGTGATGGGGGTGACCTCGGGCATGGTGGCCTCGCCCTGCACCGCGCCGGTGATGGCCAGCCTGCTCGTCTATGTGGCCGCCAAGAAGGCCGTGGTTACCGGCGGGCTGCTGCTGTTCACCTTCTCTATGGGGCTCAGTACCACGCTGCTGGTGATCGGTTTCTTCGCCGGTTCTCTGATGCCCAGGAGCGGCGCCTGGATGGTGGCGGTAAAGAAGGCGCTGGCCTTTCTGATAATCGGCGCCGGCATTTATTTTGTTTATACGGCCGGTACGCTGGCCTAGGAGGAACTATGCGGAAAATATTGCTCGCTTTGATAGCTGTGGCGTCGGCAGGCTCGCTGCTCTGGGCCGCGCCCGAGCAGGCCAAGCCCTTCGACCTGCCCGGCCTGGATGGCAAGCAGTTCAGGCTGGCCGACCATACCGGGAAAGGATATGTCGTCCTCAACTTCTGGGCGCGCTGGTGCGCCTCCTGCGAGGAAGAGGTCCCAGAACTCGCGGCCCTGATGAAGAGCCCCGGCGCCGAGAAGGCGTTGTTCGTGGGCGTGAACGTGGGCGACACCGAGACCAAGGCCGGGAAGTTCGTGAAGAAATTCAAATACCCTTACCTCGTGGTAATGGATAAGAACAAGGCCGTGGCCAAACTTTACGGCGTGCTGGGCCTGCCAGTGACGCTGATAATAGATAAGGAAGGCCGGATAGTGTTCAGGGGATCGCGGCCCCCCAAGACCTTCGATTTTAAGCTGCCCTGAAAGAAAATCGGCCGCCACCCCTTGACAAGTCAACACTTGTCTGTTATATTCTAGTTGTAGTCCTGATCTTTCTAGTTGCACCGGCGGCGCGGTTGGCAGTGCGGTTCGGGGTTCGGCCCCGGTCCGGTGCTCGGTTCCCCCAGGTTCGCGGCCCCGCTCTCGCGCGGCGTCTTGCGGCGCCCGCTTCGGTCATGGTGGTGTGCGGCGCGTCCAGGGGTGTGCTCCGGCCAGTCTCCCGCCTCTTTGGCGGCGCGCGGCCGGGTTCTTGGGTCAGCGGTCCCGCCCCTCGCGGCGGTGTTCCGGCTCCCGGGTTGGCGCTCCGGCTCCCGCTCTGCGCGGTTCTTGTCCGGTCGTCCTGGTGTGGTGTGCGGTCGCGGTACAAACTAAAGTAACGGCCTCCGGGCCGATGATAGAGCCCCCTTGCTGGGGGCTCTCTCTTTTATATCTGTTTCAATTGAAGGGGTAGTTCCCTGCGCCCTCTCAATACCAGCCGTTCTTTTCTATGACGAAGGCCAGGGCGGCCGACAGGAAGGCCGCGGCTACGAATGAAAAACCCATGGCGTAGAGATAGGTCATGGTTCAGTTCCCCTTCCTTGGGAACATCTCGGCTACGCCGACTACGTCCCATTCCTTCGTTTCCAGGTCATAGGCGGCTGCCAGCATGCCGGGTTCGCGCACGTACATCAGCCTGCTGCCCACCAGGCGGTACTGGGCCCACATTATGGTGAACTTGGCGGCGGGTATGTCCTTGATATATTCCGGCACCAGCGCGCGCAGGTTTTCCGGGTAGGTCCCGGTCCTGGCCTTGTAGTCCTCGCAGGCGGCGGCTATGTCCCCGGCGCGGCGTACGGCCGTGCCGGCGTTGAGGGCGGCCAGGCCGTAGATGGCCGTGCAGCTCAGGGCCAGCACGGCCGCTCTCAGCCCCAGCTCGCCGGCCCTGGTCTTTTGGCCGCGGACCAGCATCACGATGGCGGCCAGGCCCAGTATAACGGCAGCGCTGACGGCCGTCATCATGGGGATGATAGAAGCGCCGTGCAGTACGTACATCGCCGCCAGCACGATCCCGAACACGATAGTTTCAAGCATATTATCCCCTAGTAAGATATTTGGATCCGCTTATTATTCCCAGTTACAGGACTCGGTTATCAGTTCCACCAGCTCCTCGTCGCACTTCTCGCCGCCGTCCTCGGTCTCGTGGCAGTTGTACTGCACCACGAACTCCGTGTAGGTGCGGCAGACCCAGTGCAGGAAATCGTCTATCAGGTCCTTCTGCATCCCCTGCTTGGCGCTGCAGGTCTCGGGAAACTTGTAGGGCACGCTTCTGTCGCCGTACACGTAGGCGAACTTCTGCTGCGGCGTGCCTTCCTTGAGCAGGCACTCGAAGGAGGCCTTCGCCCGCGCCATCTTATGCGCCTCGGCATATTTTATCGCGGACTGAATAGTTTTGTCCATGCGGGGCAGCCGCTCCTGAGCGAATTTAACCGGTACGGACTCCGCGGGGGTGAATACCCGGGCCGGTATCATGGCCGCCTGCGCCGGTACAAGGTCTTTGTCGGCTTTTATCGCGGCCGCCAGGCCCATGCCCGATACTGCCGCGGCATTCCTGCCGTCAAAATCGACTTTCAGTCCCTGGGCCCCTGCCGCGGAACCCGCCCCCAGCAGCACCGCCATCGCAACTATAAGAACGTTCTCTCTTTTCATAGTCTGTTTCCCTTCCCCTGTTTAAGTTTAGCCGCAACCTGTACGGAGCAATTATTGTGCCAGCATGCTGTGGCCTCTGCCCGGGCTGCTTTTCTCCTTATATATGAGCCCAGGGCCGGCCGCGGGCCGGGAGGGGGCACATTTTCAAATGAAAATATTGTTTCCGCATGAAAAGGCTGCTGCCGCCATTGCGGCGGCCCTCGCGCGATTCTCATAGGGGGAACGGCGCGCCGGGCGCTAGGGCGGCCGGTGGCAGATAAATTGCTTCGAATCGGTCATAAGGGGATACAAGGGTGACCGTATGAAAAAGATAAACATAATAATAGCCGCCTCGATAATGATGGGCGCCATAGCCGCCGCCAATGCCCAGGGCATCATAGTCGGCTACGACAGCCGCGTAGGCACCGGCTACGGACTCACGTCCTCTTTCAGGGACGCCGTGGCCGACCGGCCGGCGCCGGCCCCGGCCTCCAAGCCCGCCGCCGCCCCCGCTGTCTCCACTATCACCATCGACATACGCGTCATACAGGACAGCGCCGTGAAGAAGGAGACGCTGACCTGCGCTAAGGGCGACGCCGGCGCCGCCGTGAAGAACTGCCGCAAGGCCAGCGACGGCCGCCTGCTGACCGCCGAGGAGACGCAGTCTTTCAGGCTGGAGGCTTTCTTCCAGGCCCAGGGCCCGACCTTCCGCGGCCGGCAGCGCAAAGCCGAGGGGCAGGCTCTGGACAATTGCCGCGACACCCGCGAAGAGTGCGCGGCCTGGAAGGTGGTGCGCGAGAGCTCCGGCGCTTCCGCCGTGAAGGACGCCTACGAAACCTGCGCCAGCTACGTGAAGTTCTGCAACGACTGAAGAACTTCGCGCGCCTACATCTGGAAACCGGCCTCTATAGGGGCCGGTTTCTTTTTTAAGAAGCCGACATGCCCTTGTCGGCCTAATGTTTTATAATACCTATATGAAAAGCGATAAAGCCGCGCCGGTGCTGGAGGGGGACAAGACCCTCAAGTTCCCGCACGCGCTGCTGATCAGCGCCAGCGCCGGTTCGGGCAAGACCTATACGCTTACCCAGCGCTACGTGCAGTTCCTCCTTTCCGAGAAGGTCCCCAACAACGACCTGCCCAATATCCTGGCCGTCACTTTCACAAACAACGCCGCCAAGGAGATGAAGGCCCGCATTCTGGCCTGGCTCAAGGAGCTGGCGCTGGACAAAGACTGCGCCAAGATGGACGAGACGCTGCGCTTGGTGTCGCTCTCGCGCGACGAGGCGCATAAGAAGGCGCAAGCCCTGGTGGACCGGGTCATCGCCAACTATTCCGATTTCCACATACAGACCATAGACAGCTTCCTGGCCCGCGTGATGTCGGCCTCGGTGGACGAGCTGGGCCTGCCGCTCAGGGCCGAGATCACCATGGCCTACGACGTGCTCATAGACCTGGCCCTGTACGCCATGTTCGCCCGCATAGGCAAGCCGGACCTGCCCAATGAGACGGTGGACAGGTTCCTGGCCGTGCTGCCCAAGACCGGCTCCTACCCGTGGAACCCGGCGCAGCGGGTGAAGGACCATTTCAACAGCTTTCTCAACCAGGAGGGCAAGACCGCCGGCCTGATAAAGAATTCGGCCGGCGACTACGAGGCCATACTGAAAGCCAAGTTCAAGACGGTGCTGGAACATTGCGCCGCCCTGACGAAGCGCTTCGGAGCGGAATACGTGAAGGGCAGCTCGGCCGCGGCCATGGCGGACGGCAACCTTACCGATTTTCTGGCCTCCTACAATTTCAACTTCGGCATTTTCAACGGCGTGAAGAAGGGCAAGTTCCCGCCCGGCTGGGAGAAGGACATAGCGCACCTGAGCGACCTGGTGATAGAACTCACCGAACTGAACGCCGTGGCCTACTACCATCCCTACGTGGGCATCTACGACCGCTTCAAGACCGAGCTGGAGCGCGTGAAGCGCGGCAAGACCGACGTTATTCACATCAACGACATAGCCAAAAAGCTGGCCGCCTACATCAACGACAAAAACGTGCCCGAGATCTATCTCAAGCTCGGCGAGCGCATAGCTCATTTCCTTATCGACGAGTTCCAGGACACCAACCGCCTGCAATGGGACGTCATCCGCCCGCTGGTGGAGGAGGGCCTGGCCAAGGACGGCTCGCTGTTCGTGGTGGGCGACATCAAGCAGGCCATCTACATGTTCCGCAACGCCGACTACCGCATCATGCGTGACCTGCTGGACAAGGCCGAGGGCAAGAAGGCCGACGCCGACAATCTCTCGCTGGCGCCGCTAGGCAACGAGTTGAAGTACGTCAATCTGCCGGTCAATTACCGCTCCGACGGGGAACTGCTGGGCTACGTGGACGACCTGTTCAAGAACAAGCTGAAGAATTCCCCGGAGCTTATTGGCGACGATATCACCGAGCTGACCACCTACGACCAGCACGTGCAGCCCGGCCGCGTTAAGGACGGCTACGTTAAGACCAGCGTGCTCAATCTCGAGGACTTCGCCGACCCCGAGGGCCAGCGCGAATGGCTGCTGCAGGCCGTCAACGGCGCGCGTGAGCGCTACCCGCTGGGCGAGATCGCCATTCTGGTGGCCAAGAACAAGCGCATAGAGCCGGTGGTGGAATGGCTGACCGAGGCCGGCATACCGGTGGCGTCGCTGAGCTCGCTGGACATACGCAAGCGCAAGCCGGTGGCCGAGCTGATCTCTTTCCTGAAATTCCTGGAGACGCCGTCGGACGACCTGTCCTTCGCCGATTTCATCACCGGCGACATCTTCACCCGCCTCACCGGCCTCTCCCGCGACGAGATGACCGGTTTCATCTTCGCGGCGCGCCAGGCCGATCGCAAGGCGCTGCTCTACGCCGCTTTCCGCAATCATCCCAAGTACGGCAAGTACTGGGAGCAGTGCCTCGACGAGCCTTTCCGCAAGGTGGGCTACCTGCCGCTCTACGAGCTGGTGTCGGTGGTGTACTCCGGCTTTAAATTGTTCGCCAATTTCCCCGACGAGCAGGCTTTCCTGGCCCGTCTGCTGGACGCAGTAACCTCGCTGGAGGCCGAGGGCGTAACCAGCCCGCGCTCCTTCATAGAGTACGCCTCGGGCGAGGACGAGGACAAGGCCAAGATCTTCGCCATCGCCCTGCCGGAGTACATAGACGCCGTGCGCGTGATGAGCTTTCACAAGAGCAAGGGCCTGGGCTTCTCGGTGGTGATCAATTTGATGTACGAGGAGCGCGACCCCAGCGACCCCATGTACTTCGAGGAGAAGGACGGCGAGATACACGTCTACCATATCACCAAGGACGCCGCCGAGCATAGCATCAAGTTGGGTCCCGTCTACGAGGGCCGCAAGACCGACGGCGCCGTGCAGGACCTCAACGTGCTCTACGTGGTCTCCACCCGCGCCCGCCACGAGCTTTATAATCTGGTCATCCGCAAGGCCCGCAAGAAGGAGGCCAAGGAAGCCAAGCTGCTGGACATTTTCGAGAACCGCGAGCTGGGCAAGCCCGCCGCGCACAAGCCCGAGCGGCGCGAGCCGTCGGCCCCGGTGGTGGTGGTCTCCGCCCCCGGCCGCCCCGAGCAGCGCTTCGACACCTTGAAGCCCACCTACGCCAGCTATTTCGAGACCGCCGAGGGCGAGCTGGTGCACGCCATGCTATCGGGCTTCAAGGAACTGCCCGCCGCGCTCGAGCCCGCCCTGAACGAGGCCTTCGACGAGCTGGCCCCCGGCTACCCTTTCAAGTTCGACAGGGCCAAGGTGGTGGGCGGCCTGCTGGCCTTCCTGAAGAACCCGGAGGCCGCCGCCCTCTTCGCCGCCGCCCCCGGCCGCGAGACGCTGATAGAGGCCGAGTTCATAGACCGCAGCGGCTCCCTCTTCCGCATGGACCGCGTCCTGGTCGACGCCGACTCCGTCACCGTGATCGACTTCAAAACCGGCCGTGAAAACACCGCCAAATACGCCGCCCAGATGAAGAACTACCTCACCATCATCGCCGAAGTCTACAACAAACCCGCCAACGCCCTCCTGGCCTACGTGGACCTGAACAAGATTGTAACCGCGGGTTGATCCGGGGGAGGGGACGTTGATTCCTAATTCCTAATTCGTGAAGCCGCCGGGCGAGCCCGGCGTTTTTATTTTGATAAGATGGGGCTATGTCCGGGGTTTTTGTCTATCATGCTAAAAGGCAGGGTTTCGTCGGGGAAAGGCTTTACCCGCTGAACGCTCTCAGGGATAAACTTCCTGAGGTGTATAATAACGCCGTTAAGAAATACCAGGGGCGGGAATGGCTGTTGGATGTGGTAATACCACCGCTGAACGCGCTCTGGAACGACGTTGTTCATTTTTCGCTGATGCATCCGGCGGTTATCTACCAGGCGCTCAGCGATACGGGGTTCAGTCATCATAATTGCTCCGTGGAGTGGATAGAGGTCCCTATAGAAGATGTCGTCCGCCTGCCCTCCACGATTTACCGGAATATAAGGATATGGCAGGACACTAAGGTCCTTCTTCCTGATGATTTCGAGGCGGCCGTCCCCGAGCGGGTGACGGCCCTCTCGGGCATGCCGGATATAAATCTGGCGTACTATAGGGAGTGTTTCGGCAGGGGAGAAAAGCCGCTGCTTTGGAAGCGCGCTCCGCACGTGTTGGTGAAGGGTGAACTGGATATCTCCCGCTATAAGACCTTCGACTGGAAGGAATAGAGGGCGCTGATTCCTAATTCCAAACTTGAGCCGCCGGGGAAGCCCGACGGTTTTGTTTTTAGCGGCAGGCGGATCATTTTCAACACGACAGCCCCTTGTCGGCTTGGTCTGCTATGCTATTCCTGGGCAAGGGGGCGATATGAAAGAGATCCTTCCATTGGAAATGATCGAGCGGAAGATACTGATGATACGCGGGCACCGGGTTATGCTGGACCGCGACCTGGCGGTACTTTACGAAGTTACCACCAAGGCGCTTAATCAGGCGGTTAAGCGCAACTTGGAGAGTTTCCCCGGGGATTTTATGTTCTGTCTCGATGCGAGGGAGAAAAAGGAGGTGGTCACAAACTGTGACCACCTCGCGGCAATCAAATATTCGCCGCAATTGCCGTACGTGTTCACCGAGCAGGGTGTGGCCATGCTGTCCAGCGTGCTTAAGAGCAAGCGCGCCAGGCTGGTAAACATACAGATAATGCGGGCCTTCGTCAGGCTCCGGCAACTGCTCAATACCCATAAAGAACTGGCCAGAAAACTGGAGGAACTTGAGAAGAAATACGACGCCCAGTTTAAAAGCGTCTTCGACGCCATCAAGGCGCTGATGGAGCCGCCGGAGGGTCAGGAGCCCAAGCGGATAACCGGCTTTAAGCCGTGATCCTGCTCTCGGGGATAGGGGACGCTGCTTCCTAACTTCCTAATCTGCTCGCGAAGCCGCCGGGAGAGCCCGGCGGTCTTGTTTTTACTGCCCGACGGCCCTTGTCGGCTTGGTCTGCTATGCTATTTACGGGGAAGTGATCTGTTGACAACGTGTAAACTATAGTGCACACTATTTATGGCAAGAAAAGCCCTTGTATACCGGACTGCCGCGGGCGCTGAGCCCTATGCGGATTACGTGGATTCCCTGCGGGACCGCGTTGCCGCCGCCAGGATAAAGGTGCGGGTGGCCAGAGCGGAGCTGGGGAATTTAGGGGATTACCGCAATATCGGTCACGGGGTGATGGAGCTGCGGATAGATTTTGGGCCGGGGTACAGGGTTTATGTCGGTCTTTACGGGAGCGAGCTTATGGTTCTGCTCTGCGCCGGGGACAAGGGAAGCCAGAAAAGGGATGTACGGCTTGCCCTGGAATTCTGGCAAGACGCCAAGATGAATTTATGAAAAAGTACAGGTCCCACGATGACTACCTGGATAAGGCGCTTAAAGACCCTAAAGAGGCCGCGCTTTACCTTAACGCTGCCGCCGAGGAGAACGACCCGGCGCTTATGCTTGCCGCTTTGGCGCAGGTGGTAAGGGCGCACGGCGTAACCAGGACGGCTAAAGGTGTTTCGCTTTCCCGCGCCGGCATCTATAAGACCATTTCCAGCGGCGGCAACCCGGAACTTAAAACCTTCATGGGCATACTGAAGGTCTCCGGCCTGCGTATGGTCTTCAAGCCTGCCCCCAGCCACCGCCATTGAACGCTTTAGTCTGCCACGCTTTTTATAGAGGCCGGACAGAGGCAGATGGCCCGCTTCGGAGTGTGCCATAAAACCTATAGTGCCGCAAAAAAAGGCCGGGCTTGATCAAACAAGCCCGGCCTTTTTTTGGGGTGCGCGTTACTTCGCTGGTTTGAAGCTTTTTACCGCGCAGTCCAGTATCTTGAACATCGGTTCTTTGGCGTTGTCCGGCTGGGACTTTATGAGGTATATCGCTTTGCGCTCCCAGGCTTCCGAGTTTTTTTTGCTTTGGGGGGTCATAAGATCGCTGGCCTGGGTGTTGAGGACGCGGGAAAGCTTGTCCAGCGTTAGAACACTAAGCTTCCTTTCCCCGCGCTCGATCGAGCCCAGGAAAGAAGCGGCCATGTTGGCCTCCTCCGCCAGTTTTTCAATAGAAAGTCCGCGTAGAATCCTCTCTTCGCGAATGCGGCGGCCTATTACCGAGTAGATGTCTGACATGAAGTATATCCTATCAAAGGGGAATTTTTAACTGCTATGGCCCATAGGGGGTAATAATTATACGCTATAAGCGTTGACATGCCCCAGAAATTCTGCAATGATATTATAGGGCCTGGGGGATTCAACAATGAATATTAGCGTCGGTATTGGAGGGCTGTATGTCCCGCAAGATACTTGTGATAGATGACGACCTTTCCTGGAACAGGCTGCTCATACGGCTGTTTGGGGAGGCTGATTATACCGTGCATACCGCGGCCAGTTGCGAGGACGGGGTGCGGATGGCGGAAAAGCATAAGCCGGACTGCATTCTGCTTGATTTCCATTTAAAAGACGGTGATGCCACGGATGTCTGCGCGGCGCTCAAAAAGGATGGGGGTAAACCGAAGTTCCCAGTCATTGTGGTCAGCTCCGATCCAGGCGCGGAAATAACCGCCTATGCTGAATGTAAGGCTGACTACTTTGTTTTAAAGGGCTCGCACACCATGACGGAACTCCCGAAGATCGTCAATGAGGTCCTTGGCAATGGCGGGCGGACAGTTTTTTTGGAGCCGAGTCATTGAGAATTGCGGCGGACGGCTTTTCCTCAGCCTACCCCTAACCCAACCCCGGGAAAGCCGTCCGTCCATATTTTACTGCGGGGAAAACGGACGAAAGGTGGTCTGCATCTAAGATTTATGGGCGCGGGAAATAATTTTCTGCACTGCCCGCAGCTATATAGGAACAGTCCCACGCCCTTGGGCAGGAATACGGTGCAGGCCGGGGAGCGCGATAGTGGTAGCCGGCCATTTGGTAGAATTACAGGGATGTTTAACGGGAAAATAATGGCTTTGGCTGTGGCCGCGCTGCTGGGGGCGGGGCCGGCGCGCGCCGCGGTGGTGACGGGGCTGGACGCCGCGGAGAGTACCGATTTCGAGATGTTCGCCGGCAAGCGCGTGGGGCTGGTCACCAACCATACCGGCCTGAACGCCGCCGGGCGCAGCGGGGTGGACGCCATGTTCGCCTCCAAGAAGGCCAGGCTGGTGGCCATCTTCAGCCCGGAGCACGGCTTCCGCGGCAACGCCGCCGACGGCGAGGTAATAAACAATTCCACCGACCCGGTCACCGGGCTGCCCATCTACAGCCTCTACGGCAAAACCCACCGCCCCACTTCGGCCATGCTGGCCGGCATAGACGTGCTGGTGTTCGACATACAGGACGTGGGCGCGAGGTTCTACACCTATCTCACCACCATGGCCCTGTGTATGGAAGAAGCCGGCAAGCGCAAGATCCCTTTCGTCGTGCTCGACCGGCCCAACCCCATCAGCGGCATGGTGCTGGAGGGGCCGGTGCTCTCGAAGAACATACAGGATTTCACCGGCTACTTCCCCGTGCCGGTGCGCCACGGCCTGACGGCCGGAGAGATGGCCCTGCTGCATAAGGACATCCGCAATATAGCCGTGGACCTGAGCGTAGTGAAGCTGCAGGGCTGGGACCGGGCCTCGTTCTACGGCGATACGGGGCTCGCCTGGGTGAACCCTTCCCCCAATATACGCGGCGTGGACGCCGCCATCATGTACCCCGGCATAGGCGGCTTCGAATCCACCAACATGGCCGTGGGCCGCGGTACCGACTCGCCTTTTCTCTGGTTCGGCGCGCCCTGGCTGAACGCCGAGCGCCTGGTGGCCACGCTCAACGCGGCCGACTTGCCCGGCGTGCGTTTCCGCGTGGAGAACAAGACGCCCGAGCTGGCCATCTACGCCGGCAAACTGTGCCATGGCGTGCGCATGGAGATTACCGACCGGGCCGCCGTGCGGCCGATGGACATTTTCGTGCTGGCCGTCAGCGCCCTGCGCGACCGGACTTACTACCGCGAGTTCCGCTTCGACGAGGCCGCCCTGCGGCTTATCGCCGGCAACAACGTCTACAAGGCCATCTTCGAGTCCAAGGACCCGCCCGAAAAGATCATGGCCGACTTCCGCGCCCAGTGCGCCGCTTTCGACAAACTCCGCGGCCGCTACCTGCTCTACTAGGCGCTCCGCGCCGCCGGGATTTTAATTATTAGGTTCCGGCCGATAGGGCCGAAGGGGGGAAATGTGGAAAGACTGAAAGAGACGGAGTCGCTGACAGTCAGGCAGAAGAAAGAGTGGGGAGAGATACTTACAGGGTTCGAGGCTCGCAACCGCTATGCCGTTTACGACGGTTCCGGGCAGCAGGTTTACTGGGCGGCCGAGGAAGGGTCCCTGCTGGCGCGCCTGGTGCTCAAGGCGCTGCGCCCCTTTAAACTGCATATACTGTCGGCCGAGGGCCGGCCAGCCATAAAGACGGAAAAACCTTTCCGGTTCTACTTTCACGAGATCTCCGCGTTCACCCCGGAAGGCCGGCTTATCGGCAGCGTCAAGCGCGAGTTTTCCCTGCTTGAGCGGAAGTTCCGCGTTACGGACGCGCAGGGGGCCGAGGTCTGCCGCATCAGCGCGCAGCTGCTGCATCCCTGGACTTTCAAGGTGTACATCGCCGGCGCGGAGGCGGGCGAGATACTGAAGAACTGGAGCGGCCTGCTGAAAGAATCTTTCACCGACTCCGACAACTTCAGCGTGGCTTTTCCCAGCGGCGCTTCGACGGACCATAAGGCCCTGCTGCTTGCGGCGCTGTTCCTGATCGATATCGTTTATTTCGAAAGATAGCTGTCGCCTTTTTGCTGTAGGCCCAAAGACCAGCGGGGGGTGGGGCTAAAGCCTCATTCCCCGCGCGGCATTATCCTGTATATTATTGGTATGCGAAACTGCTTTGCCATCCTGCGCAAATCAATAATCCTTTCCGTTCTGCCGCTGTTCACCGCCGCCGCCTACGCCCAGGCGCCGGCCCTGGACGAATTGCTGCCTTACCAGGGCGAGACTGCCCTGGAAATACCGGCGGCCGTACCGGCGCCGGCGGAGACCTATCCCGACCTGGAACAGGACCGCAAGCCCGCTAAGCTTATTTCCAGCGCGGGCGGCGCGCGCGTGATAGGCGGCGTGCGCTTCGAGCGCGATCCGCAGGCCAACACCTACGCCTGGCGCGACCTGAGCATAGAGGACAGTAAGCTGGAAGAAGTCTACTTCGGCTACAGGTCCGGCGGCACCGGCCACAATTTCCTGCTGTTCACCTTCAAGGACGGCGCCAAGTCGGACGGCAGGACGGTGCGCGGTTTCGTGGCCGAGGTGCTGCCCTGGAAGAAGAAGGGGGAGGAGTTCGAGCCCTTTACCGCCGGCATAAGCGGCAAGTACGACCTGGTCTGGAACCTTGTCTCCTGGGACAGCTTTCTGGAGAGTTCCATAGTTAAGAGCAAGCTCGCCGTGGACGTTTACCCGCTCAAGGTCAGCCGCGAGGAGAAGCTCCGCCTGCTCGACGAAGCCGTGAAGGAAAGCACCCGGGACTATGCCGGCGAGAAGTACCACACTTTCTTCAACTCCTGCAGTTCCAACGCCCTCAAGGTGTTCAGCCGGGCCACCGGCCATCACCTGGTGGTGGGGCGCATGCTGCCCGCCGTGGTGATCAAGCATCTCAAACTGCGCGGCTTCCTGGGCGGGCGCCAGCGCCACGACGCCTCCAGCTGGAAGCCTTAATCTCTCCCGGTAACTTCGCTAAGGCCGCCCCCGGGCGGCCTTTTTTTGCGTGTACGGCGCGCCGTTGACAAAGGGGGGTGCGTACACTAGACTATAGGTGTTGTCCAGACTTTATATTTGCGGGCGCAAAGATAAACAGTTCAGGACCTATTTCCCCGCGGGCCGCCCTGACGGTAACTACGATGAGACTGCCGCACCTTGGGAAAAAGACCGGGCCGGGCCGCTTTATTGCGGGCCTGGCCTGCGCCTTTTTCCTGGCCGCCCCGCTGGCCGCCCAGGACATCAGCTCGCCGACGGTGGGCGTAACCTTTCCCTACACCCAGTACATCAGCTCGGTGCCCTACGTCCAGGGCACGGCCATCGACGACACGGGCGTGGTGCTGACGCAGGTCTCGGTAAAACGCCTGCCGGACAATTACTACTGGGGCGGCGGGGCCTTCTCTCCGACCGAGGCCTGGCTGAACGTTAACTTCACCACCACCCCTTACACCTGGCGTTACGAGTCGCCGGATTTCTGGACCAATAACACCTATTACACGGTCAGCGTCAGGGCCAAGGACGGCGCCAGTAACTGGTCCACGCCCGACCCGGCAGTCACTTTCTTCTACGATGCCGTGCCCCCGGTTGCGGCCGTAACCTCGCCGCAGAACGGCTCCGTGGTGGACGCCTACTCCGGCATCGGCGGCACGGCCTGGGACAGCGAATCTTTCACGGCGCAGGTGCAGGCGGCCGTGCGGCGCGCCGCCGACGGCCTGTACTGGGACGGGCCCAGCTCCGAGTGGAAGGGAGGAGAGACCTGGAACGTGGCCGACGGCAGCGTGACCTGGAACTATTCCGGCCTGCCGGCCGCCTCCCTTACCTCCGGGGCCACCTATTTCGCCTATACCCGCGCTAGTGACCTGGCCGGCAACTGGTCGGCGGCCAGCCCCGCCACCGTCTTCGTCTTCGCCGGTGGGGCGCAGCCCGGGTGCGCGCAGACGCTTACGGTTAAAAAGGACGGCTCCGGCGACCATACCGGGATACAAGCCGCGGTGGACGCGCTGGGGCATAACCTCTCCGGCAACGCCTGCGTGGTCATAGGCGACGCCGGCACCTACGCCGAGCAGGTGCGGGTGCAGAACTTCCTGACCAACGGCCACCGCGTGCTGATCGCCAAGGACCCGCTGCTGGGCGCCGCGGCGCCGGCGGTGGACCCGCCGGCCGCCTCCTCGGCCGCCTTCCTGGTGGTGAACATTAACGTCAGCATAACGGGCGTGAACATAGCCCCGTCGGCGGCGTTGCCCTACGGCATCTACGCTTCCTCTGCCGGAGTTAATTTATCCAGCGTCACGGTAACGGCAGGCGGCAATATAACCGATTCCGCCTTCCTGCTGAATAACTGGAGCGTGGTGGATAATTCCGTAATAGACGCCGGCGCCGCGCACGGCATCAGGCTAAGCGGCGGTTACAATATGGTGGCGGCCAGCACCGTCACCAACAGCGCCAGCGGCAGGTACGCGCTGTACCTGCTGGCCTCTTCTTCCAACAGCATAACGGACAGTTATCTCTACGGCGGACTCAGTCACGTGGCGCACCTGGCCGGCGGTTCCGCCTATAACTCCATCCTCCGCAGCCGGATAGTCGGCGGCTCCCAGACCAGCGCCGCGCTATATGTGGACGGCTCCAATTACAACTCGGTGACGGACAGCTTCATAGAAAGCCCGGCCAGCACCGACAACGCCTATTTCAGCGGCGGGGCCTCCTACAACTCGGTCAGCCGCAGTACTATGACCTGCCAGGACGCGGGCTGCAACGCTATATACTTTACCGGGGCTTCCCGGAATACGGTAAGTGACAGTTATGCCGGCGCGCCCCTGGGCCGCTCCGCCCATTTAACCGCCGGCTCCAATTACAATACGCTGGCGCGGAACGTTTTTTACGGCGGCAACGTTTCCTTCGGCGCGCTGCATTTCGTCGCCTCAGAATTCAACGCCGTCTCCGACAGCTACCTCCATAGCCTCCACGGCCCCGCCCTGTACTTCGAAACCGGGTCGGCAGGCAATACCGTCAACCGCAGCACCGTCACCGCCATCTCCTGGCTGGCGGCAGCTTACTTCAGGGCGGCCTCCTCCAATACTATAACCGAGTCCTACCTGCAGGCCTCCACGGCCGCCTATATCAGCGGCTCCACGGGCACGGTGATAACCAACAGCGTGCTGGCAGGCGCCGGGCCGGGCGGCCTTGGCCTCGACATAGGGCGCGGCAGCCGCAACCTGACCTTCTCCGGCAACAGCGTCTACGGCGGTTCGCAGGGCACGGCCATCAACATAGGGCCGGACAATACCGGCGTCATAGCGGTGACCTCGGGCTCGGTGCGGGGCGGGAGCTACGGCGCGGTGATAGCACGGCAGGCGCCGGGCGCCGCGCTGGTTATCTCGGGTCTGTCCTTCGACAGCCTTTCGCCCGGGGCCACGGCGCTGCAGCTGCTGGGCGGGCAGGTGGTCTCCACTTTTACGGGCGTTTCCTTCAGCGCGGCCAACATAAGCGCCAATGTGGACGCGGGCCTGCTCGAGGCCGGGTCCCGGCTGACCATGCGGTCGGCCTCGGGGCAGCGCGGCGGCACCCTGTTTGAACAGGATCCCTACGGCTACGTGGACTGGCCGGAGTTCATGGACATCATCCCGCCGCTGGTAGGCCTGACGCAGCCGGCCGATAACGCCCTGCTCAACGCGCCGCCGCTGATAACCGGCACCGCCTCCGACGACGTGGCCGCCGTTGGCGCGCAGGTGTCCTTGCGGCGGCAGCTGGGCGGCTATTATTGGAGCGGCACGGCCTGGACCTCGGTACCGACATGGCTGAACGCCGCCTTTTCCACCGCCGCCCTGACCTGGAGTTACGCCGCGCCGCCGCTGGCCAACGGCGCCTACTACACCATCTCGGCCAGGGCCGTGGACAGCTCGGGCAACCTGTCCGCGGTGAACCCGTCCGTCTCCGTCTTTTACGACGCAGACCCTCCCGCCTCGGTGGTGACGGCGCCGGCCGACGGCTCCACGGTGGTAGCCTACTCCGGCCTGGCCGGTACGGCCTGGGACACGGACACCCTGCCGGCGCAGGTTTGGGTGCGCCTGACGCGCCTGACCGATAATCAGTACTGGAACGGCGTGCTGGCGCAGTGGACGGCCGCCGAGGTCTGGAACATAGCTGCGGGCAGCGTAACCTGGGCCTATGCCGGCCCGCCCGAAGCCGCGCTCAGTCCGGATACCGCCTACGCCGCGGTATCGCGCGCGGTGGACACGGCGGGCAACGTGCAGGCCGTCCTCGCCGGCAGCACCTTTACCTACCATGACGACGCCGTGGACTATGTCAGTTCGGCGCCGTTCAGCGGGGTGGGCGCCACGGCGCTGACGGTGAACTGGGGCAGCAGTTTCATTCCCGGCACGCCTTACCTGGTGCGGCTGAGCTCGGCCGCCGGCCCGTCGGGGAACATCTATTTCAGCACCACGGCCGCGCTGGCGCGGGACTTCGGCGGGCTGATACCGAATACCGTCTATTTCGCCTATGTCTCCACGGCGGCCGACGCGCCGGAAGCGCAGGTGGGCGCCGGGCGCACGCTGGCCGCCCTGCCCGGCCTGCCGGCGGCGGTAGAGATCACCTCCACCTCTCTGGCCGTCACCTGGCCGGCCAACGGCAATCCGGGGCATACGGTTTACCACCTGCTGTGCTCCACCAACTCTGATTTCTCCGGCGCTTTCGGCTCCACCGGCACGGCGCGCCTTTTCTCCCTGGCCGACCTGCCCGGAGATACGCCTTATTATTTCAAGGCGCGCGCGGTCAGCGGGGAGGGCATACTGACCGCCTACGGCCCCACGGCCGTCATCGCCACGCTGCCGCGGCTGCCGCAGCGCGCGGCTTTCCCCTCGGGCGCGGCGGCTGGGTTCTCGGCTATCACCTGGACCTGGACTTCGCTGTCCAATATCGACGGCTACAATGTCTATTACGCCAGCGCCCCGGCCACGCGGATAGGCTCCACGCCCGGGCCTGTCTTTTCGCAGGAGGGGCTGCTGCCTAATACCACGTACAGCGTAATAGTGAAAGGCTATAATGCCGCCGGCGAGGGACCCGCCTCTTTCCCGTCGCTGCCGGTGACCACGCTGGCCGCGCCGCCCGGCGGCGCCGCGCTGACGGCGGTGCACGTCACCAGCGCCTCGCTGGCCTGGGGTTTGAACGGTAACCCGGCCGGCAATCCCGCGCGCGTGCAACGCGTGGGCGGCCCGACTTTCAGCACGGCCGGCCTGACCCTGACCGACACCGGCCTGCAGGGCTGCACCAGCTACTATTACCGGATCTGGAACCTCAACAGCCTCGGCCAGGTTTCCGGCGAAGTGGAAGTCGGCCCGGCCTTCACCGGCAGCCCGGTGCCGCCGCCGCCGGGGAATTTCTCGGCTCAGGCGCAGTACGGCGGCCGCGTGCTGCTCACCTGGGAGCCGGCCCCTTACGAGGGCATAGCCGGCTACCGCCTGTACTCCGACAACGGCACGGGGACCATAAATTACTCCACCCCGCTGGCCCTGCTGCCGGCCGGCCAGACCTCGTATACCACCGGCGTGCTGGTCAGCAGCGCGGCCTATAAATTCGGCCTGCGCGCGGCGCACCGCTGCGGCGCGGTAGAGCAGAATACCGGCGTGACGGCCTCGGCGCCCTCCATGTTCGCCCTGACCGGCGTGCGCGCGGCCATAAAGATACCGCAGACCGGCCGGCGCGTGAACGGCAACAGCGTCACCGTGATGGCGGAGCTGACCGGCGGCCTGCCCGCCGGGGTTAAGCACGTGCGCCTGCAGTACAAAGCCGTCGCCTCTGCCGCCTGGCTGGACATACCCGCCAGGGACCCCGGCAATCATCCCAACCCAGATACCTCCGCGCCCTACTTCATACACTGGGACGTCACCGGCCTGGCCGCCGGCGGCTATGACCTGCGCGCCGTAGCCACGGACCTGAACAATACCGCCGACCCGTCGCCGGCCGCCGTCACCATCCAGGTCGGAGCGGCCGAGCCGGACATAGTGGAGAATTCCAGCGGGGGGAAAGTTACCAAGGAGCAGGTGGTCAACAACCTGGTCGCCAACACGCTGCAGGCCGGCGACCCGGCCTCGGCGCAGCTGGCCAAGGTGGAGATCCCCGCCGGCGCGCTGGACTATTCCACCGCCACGGTGGCCGTGACCAATAACCCGGCGCTGCTGCCGCCCGCCCCCGCCGACGCCGAGGCGGCCGGCATAGCCGTGGAGATAAACCTCTCCAACCAGAGCGCGCTGGCAGGCGGCCAGAGCGCCTTGGTGACGCTGGTGTACCCCGACGCCAATAACGACGGCCTCGTGGACGGCACCAACCTGCGCACCAATTTGCTGGAAATGTATTCCTCGCACAGCCCGGCCGGCCCGTGGCAGCGCGATTTGGAGTCCGCGGTAGACCTGGCGGCTAAAAAAGTGACCGGCCGCACCAGGCATTTCAGCTTCTTCGCCCTGTTCGCGCCCATGGCCGCGAATCTCAACGCCGCGCGGGCCTACCCGGTGCCGTGGAAGCCGGGCTCCGGCGGCCGCTTCGATACTCCCGCGGGCGCCAGCGGCATCATCTTCGACAATCTGCCCGACGGCAGCGACATCCGTATCTACACCGTGGACGGCCAACTGGTGCGCAAGCTGACCGTCAACACGGCCGACCTGGGCGTGAAGGTGTGGGACGGTAAGAACTCCGCCGGGCTCAAGGCGGCCAGCGGCGTTTACCTGGCCCACGTGAAGAGCGGCTCCAAAGAGAAGATCCTGAAACTGGCGGTGGAAAGATGAAGACCAGGGCGTTGGCCATGGCAGGGCTTATACTGTGCGCCGCGGCGCGCGGAGGACTCTGCGCCAACGAGGCCGGCACCGGCGCGGCCGCTTTCCTCAATTTGCCGGTGGACGCGCGTGGCGCGGCCATGGGCGGGGCCGTCGCCGGGTCGCCCCGCGGGGGCATGGCCCTGTTCCAGAACCCGGCCGGCCTGGGCGCCGGTCCCGGCTCGGTGGCTTTCAGCCATTCCCTGCTGGCGGAGGATATCTCTTACGACGTGCTGGCGGCGGCCGCGCCGCTGCGCTTCGGCGGCGCGCTGGGGGTGGGCGTTCAATATCTGCAGTACGGCAGCCTGGCCTCGCTGGACAATACCGGCCTGGCCGCCGGCACCATCTCGCCGCGCGACGGGGCCGCCGCGCTGGGCTACGGCCTCGCCCTGATGAAAGACGTTTATCTGGGCGCGGCGGGCAAATATATTAATTCCAAAATTACCGGGTCGGCCTCGGCGCTGGCCCTGGACGCCGGCCTGCTGATCGGCGGCGAAGAATTGTCGGTGGGCCTGGCGGCGCAGAACCTGGGCAGGCCCATGAAGTTCCGCGACGATGGCGCGCCGCTGCCGGCCAATTACCGCGCCGGCGTCTGCGCGCATTACAGCGAGACCCTGCAGTGGTCGGTGGACGTTAATTTTCCCAAGGCTGGCCGCGCCTGGATCGGCGCCGGCGCCGAGTACGCCCTGGCCCGGGGACAGGCCTGGAGCCTGCTGGCCCGCGCCGGCTACAATACGGCCGCCCTGGATACCCGGCGCGTCAACGGCCTCTCGGCCGGCTTCGGCCTGGCCCGCAAAGGCATAGCGCTGGACTACGCCTTCAGGACCATGGGCCTGCTGGGCGCCACCCACCACTTCGGCCTGACCTACGGGCTGGGGAAATAAAAACCGCCGGGGGGAACGGCGGTTAGTTTTGGTAGAATAAACCTATGAAAACCTGGGGTTGGGCGGTCATTTTTTATTCCTTTTTCATCTCCGCCGCGGCGGGGGCCGAGGTCTGGACGGTGGAGCTGAAGGCGGTGGAAGGCAGGGTGACCTACCAGCACGGCCTGGCCACTACCGTGGGCAAACAGAGCAGCTTCGCGGGCCAGCCGCGGGTGCGCGGCGGCGGGCCGGCGCGCGAGCTTATCTTCCATTCTTTCCTTAACAAGCCGGTGGACGGCTACTTCCGCCTGGACTATATGGCGGAGCTGGCCGGCGAGAACAGGGCCCGGCCGCCTTTTCAGGCGGCCGGCAAGGTGCGGCTGCGCCCCGGCAAGCCCGTGCTGGCCGTGGTGGCCGGCGGCTGGAAACTGATACTGGAACTTAAGGGCAAGGCCGAAGCGAAGGCCAACGGCAACGGCAGCCCCGTGCTGGAGACCGGCCTGCGCTGCGGGCGCGCCTTTTACCCGGCCAATTTCGCCTACCTGCCCGACGAGCAGTACAGCGCGGCGCTCTACGGCGGCGAAGGGGACACGGTGCGCCGCTTCATGGTGGGCCTGCTGCCCAATAGCTCCGGCGTGGACGGCACTTTTAAACTGCAGTATACCCTGCAGCTAAAAGAAGGCGCGGAACTGCTGGCCGAAAACCAGGGCGAACTGATCCTGGCTCCGGGCGCCGGCAAAGTAACCGCCGCCGCCGGCGGCGGCTGCGTCTTCTCGGCCAAGGCCCTGCGTTAAGCGGGTTTTTACGCGGGGTCTGTAATGGGGGAAACATGGAAATAGAATACAAGGTTCCCGGGCCTGAAAACCTGTCCGCGGTGATGAGCCTCATGCCCGCTTTGTATAGCGAAATAGGCCCCGGCCTTGAGAAGGTGCTGGCGGAATTTATCGAGGACAAATATTATTTCAAACTGCTGGCCGTTGAAAAAGGGTCCGGAGCGGCGGCCGGGTTCCTGGTCGGGTGCTGCCGGCTGGAAGTGGATTTCGAATGCCGGGCAGGAGTTCTGGAGGAAGTGGTGGTGCGCCCGGACTGCCGCGGCCTCGGCATAGGCAAGGCGCTGCTGGCTGAGTTCGAGAAATGGAGCCTGGCGCGCGGCGCGCAAGCCCTGGTCGTCCCCTGCGGCAGGGAAGGCTTTTACGAAAAGATGGGGTTCAATAAAGGCAGTATACTCCGCTATTGGAAAGACCTCCCGGCCAAGAATTGATGGAAACTTACCTGACGCAAGCCCTGGCCGCGTGGAACTCTCCCGAGTTCCAGACGCTGCTGGTGCCGCTGCGCACGCTGAGCAGCATCAGCGCCATGTTCTGGATGCTGGCCCGGCTGGCGGACCTGTGCATGGCCGCGCTCAAGCGGCTGCTCTTCGCCGAGGTCAGCGCCATGCTGAACCTCCTCTACGTCAGCGCCCTGGCCGTGGTCTACGCGGCCATGATGTTCAACACCGCCCTGCAGGGACAGTGGCACCCGTCCCTGCTCTGGCGCGAGATCGCCGGTTTCGCTTTCATGTACGTGATGCTCGGCGTCACTTTCACCGACCTCTCCACCCGGCGCCTCAAGCCGCATACGCCGCTGGCCTTCGTCCTGGGCGTCTGCGCCTACCTGGCGCTGGCCCGCGCGCCCGGCCTGGCCCGCCACCACGGCGTGCTGGAGTTCCACCGCGTGCTCGAACTGTTCGCCGCCGGCGGCTGGGGCAACGTGATGACGGCGGTCACGGCGCTGGTCATGACGGGCTCGCTGCTGATCATGGCCGTCTCCGAGGCGGCCTTCGGCCTGAGCCCGCTGCTTTACCGCCTGCGCCTCATCAAGGCGCTGCCGGTGCGTTTCGACTTCAGCGAGCCGGGCCGCCGCGGCGCGGTGCCGGGCCTGGCCCGCTCCTGGTTCATACTGACGCTGCTGCTAGGCGGCGCGGCCCTGGCCGTTTACGGCTGGCCCCGGCTGCGCGCGGCCGGCGCGGCCGCCGCTCCCGTCATACAGAGCCGCGCCCAGTCCCCCGAGGCCGCCGCCGCCGCGGCCAAGCTGCGGCGCGTGCTGCCCGCCGTCTCTTTCTCCGCCGTGAGCGCCCTGCCACGCGAGGGCGCGCTGGCCGACCTGGCCGTGCCCGTCTTCCGCGGCCTGCTGCAGGCGCCCGGCGAGGCCGACCGCTGGCTGGCCGCCGCGGCGCTGGACCGGCTGGACCCGTCCTTCCGGATCTCGCGGGAAGAGCTGTTCCGCTCCTCGGCCCCGGCCGTATTGCCTTGCGTCTGGCGGGGCCGCTCTTTCGATATACTGATGCGGCCGCTGCCGGGCGACGCCCCGGACAAGACCCGCACCTACTGGATAGCCGACGACCGCGGCGTGCATTTTACCGGCGTTGGCCCGGGCGAGCTGGCCGAGGTGGCCGGCAGCTCCGGCTGCGCCGTGGCCGCTTTCGGTTCGCCGGGCGGCGCGCTGCTGCTGGCCTTTATTGAAGCGCCGCAGGCGCCCGGCGCCGCGCCGCAACTGTGGCTGGCGGCCTACCACCCCGAGCGGCGCGAGGTGATAGCGGCCGCCCGCGCCGGCGGCAACGCCACGGGGGATTTCGAGCTGGCGGCCCTCGGGCCGGGGCTGGTCTGGGCCGAACTGCCGGTCAGCTCGGCGGCCGCGGCCTGCGGCGGGGATTGCGGGGAGGTGCTGGGCGTAAAAGTGGAGTCGCTGGCCACCGAGCCGCTGGCGGAGCAGCGCGGGGCGGCGGTTATGGCCGGTTCCATAGCCCTCCTGCCGCTGGCCGAGCGCACCTACGAGCGCAGCGGCCTGGACCGCCATTACAGGTCCCGGTCGATCTTCGAAACGGTGTTCCGCTTCGACCCGGTGGCCGGTTTCCTGACCCGCTGGTACCGCCGGGCCAGGCTGGCCGACGGCCGCGACTGCGTTAGCGTGGCGCCGGACCCGGCCCTGCCGGGGTTGGAACAGTCGGCCGACTGGGCCTGCTCCCGGTAAGCCGGCGACGAGAAGCCCGGAGTTTTTATATGATGCGTAGGGAGAGAAAAATTTATGAGCGCTGCTGAACGATTGTCGGTACTCGTGGTGGACGACGACAAGAGCGTCTGCGATATCATCAGCGGCGAGCTGGGCGGGCAGGGTTACAGCACCGTGGTGGCCGGCAACGGCCGCGAGGCGCTGGACTACCTTAAAGTCTGCCCCAGCCGGCCCGGGCTGATACTGCTGGACCTGATGATGCCGGTAATGACTGGCTGGGAATTCAGGAAGGTCCAGCAGAGCGACCCGGAGCTGGCCGCCATCCCGGTGGCCATCATCACCGGCATGCCGGGCATGGAGAAAAAAGCCGAGACCATCGGCGCCGTGGACGTGCTGTGCAAGCCCTCCCGCGTGGAAGAACTCACCGCCCTGGTCTCCCGCTTCTGTAAATAGATCTTTAGTTGTTGCCGCCGACCGCCTGTTTGGCGTTCCCGGCGGCGGGGACCGCCGGCTTTACCGGGTCCGTCCGGGCTATGCAGGCGTCCTGGCGGCGCAGGGCCTTCTGCTCCAGCTTGGCCGTCCTGGCCTTGGCTTTGTTGAGCGCCGGCTCCAGCCTGGCCACGCAGGCCTTGTCGCAGTCGTTCCGCCCCTTCTTGCAGCAGGCCAGCAATTCCGCCGTTACATCCTCTACTTTCTTCATGGCCGCCTCGCGCACCGCCTTCTCTTTGGCGGGCGTCTGCAGGCAGGCCATCAGGTCCTTGCAGTCGAGCAGGCCCAGGTCCCAGACATTGCGGCCTTCCACAAAATCCGGCTTGCGCCCTTTGCACTCTTCCCAGTCCATCTTGCCCAGGAAGTACGGCACCATGGCGCCGGGTTCGCCCAGCTGTACGCAGAAGCAGCGTTTCTGCGCCGCGTTCACCGGTCCGGCGGCGCCGGCCGGGGCGGCCGCGAGCAGCATTACTCCTATCAAATAAGCGCGCATAAGTCTCCGTTAAGAACCGTGTCCGTTATTGTGACATGATACATCTTTGCGGCGTTTCACAGCTCGCTGCTGTCGGGGATGCGGGTGAAGGCTATGCGCAGCGGCACGGCGGCGCTCTCGTGCGTGGCGCCGTAATGCAGCATGTCCTTGCCGAACCTGGCGTTGAGCTGGTCCAGGGTGCGGCATAACTTGTCGCCGCGCCCGTCCCCGAACAGCGACGGGGCGTGCAGCGCCTCCGGCACCAGGCCGCTCAGCGCCACGCCCACGGCGAAGACCTGGCCGCGCGGTATTTCCTTCCACATCTCGCGGACGGCGTTGAGGAAGACCAGCGTGTCCTGCGTCTCCATCAGCGAGCAGCCGGCCTTCCAGGCGTCCTGGCCGGTCAGCCTGGCGTATATACTTATGCCCGAGGCGTAGAAACCCTGCTGGCGCAGCCGGGCCGCGGCCTTGTCTGTCAGTTTCTTGAGCACGCGCAGGGCGTTCTGGCCGCCGCGCAGTTCCGGCGGCAGCACATGCGAGTGGCTGATGCTCTTCTGCGCGCTGGTCTTGGCCGCTATCTCCTCACCGCGCAGCAAATGCCACATTTCCTCGCCGCTCACGCTGCCCCAGGCCTCGCGCAATTCCCGGGCCGACAGCGACAGCAGCCGCTCCATGGTGAAGATCTCTTTATTGTTCAGGCGTACTTCCATCCTGGCCCCTATGCCCGGCAGGTCGCGCAGCGGCAGCCGCAGCAGCGCCGCCGGCAGGTCGGCGGGGCGGATGACGGTGAAGCCGTCGGGCTTGTTCATGTCGGCGGCGATCTTGGCCAGGTAGCGGTTGGGGGCCAGGCCTATGGAGCATTTCAGCGACGAGCCTACCGAGGACTTTATCTTGGCCTTGATCTGGCCCGCCAGCGCGGCGGCCACCCCGGCGTCGCGCTGGCGGCCGGTCAGGCGGCAGGCTATCTCGTCGATGGAGCAGACGGCCTCCACCGGCACGCAGCTCTCCACCGCCTCCACGATGCGGTTATGGTAGCGCACGTAATCGGCGTGGTCGCCCACTATGAATTTGATGCCGGGGCAGAGCCGCCTGGCCTCGCGCACCAAAGTGCCGGTCTTTACGCCGCAGGCCTTGCCCTCGTAGCTGACGGCTATGCAGCAGGTGCTCTCGGCCTGCACCGGCACCACCGCCACGGGGCGGCCGCGCAGGGCGGGGTCCAGCTCCTGCTCCACCGAGGCGAAGAAGGAGTTCATGTCCAGGTACAGCCAGCTTACCAGCTGCGAGGGGTCGGTGAGGGTCATCGTTTAAATATACAAAGCTCACCCGACAAGGGGCTGTCGCTCATTAAAGGTCTTAAAATCAAGAAAAAAAGCTCCCTCCCACAGGTTTGTGGCTGTTTTTCTCCTTAAAATCCGTTACGTCATCC
>Ga0154312_141_pt1 | contig 73265 bp, 70 predicted proteins | sample RifGroA2_FD_105606 | JGI IMG/M metagenome (GOLD analysis project Ga0154312, IMG submission 105606) | Elusimicrobia bacterium GWA2_64_40 | reverse complement strand
GTGCTGCCCATCAAGGAAGTGATGCTGCAGTACGTGCGCCACCGCCGCCTGATGGTGGTGAACCGCACCAAGTACGACCTTAAGAAAGCCCTGGCCCGCGCCCATATCCTGGAAGGCTACCTGATAGCCCTGCAGAACATCGACGCCGTCGTCGAGATCATCAAGAAGGCCAAGGACGCGCTCGAGGCCAAGATCAAGCTGATGGCCAAGTTCGCCCTCAGCGACATCCAGGCCCAGGCCATCCTGGACATGCGCCTGCACCAGCTGACCAAGCTGGAGACCGGCGCCATCGAGGAAGAGCACAAGGCCCTGATGAAGCTCATCGCCGAGCTGCGCGCCATCCTCGCCGACCCCAAGCGCGTCCTCAAGATCATCGTGGACGAACTGCGGATGATGATAGACAAGTACGGCGACAAGCGCCAGACCGAGATCACCGGCGAGGCCGCCGAACTCGACATCGAGGACCTGATCCCCGAGGAAAGGGTCGTGATCACGATGAGCCACGGCGGCTATATCAAGCGCATCCCGGCCGACACCTACAAGGTGCAGGGCCGCGGCGGCAAAGGCATCATCGGCTCGGACGTGAAGGAGGAGGACTTCATCGAGAAGCTCTTCGTCACCTCCAGCCACGCCACCATCCTGATGTTCACCACGCGCGGCAAAGTGTACGCGCTGAAGGGCTACGAGATCCCCGAGGGCAACCGCACCTCCCGCGGCAAGGCGATAGTGAACCTGCTGCAGGTCAAGGACGAGCGCGTCACCTCGGTGCTCGCCGTCGAATCCTTCGACGAGGCCAAGGGCAAGGAGAGCTTCATAGTGATGTGCACCCGCAAGGGCAACATCAAGAAGACCCCGATCTCGGACTTCGCCAACATCCGGCGCGGCGGCATCATCGCCATCGGGCTCGAGGACGGCGACATCCTGACGAGCGTGGGCCATACCGACGGCAAGTACGAGATCATCATCGGTACCCGCGACGGCATGAGCATCCGCTTCAACGAGAGCGACGTGCGCAGCATGGGCCGCGGGGCGATGGGCGTGCACGGCATCCGCCTGGACAAGGACGACCAGGTCATAGGCATGGAGGTCGCCGAGCCCAAGACCAAGAAGACCCTGCTCACCGTCTGCCTCAACGGCTACGGCAAGCGCACCGACCTCGACGAGTACCGCCACCAGCACCGCGGCGGTTCCGGCGTCATCACGATAAAGGCCACCGACCGCAACGGCGCGGTGGTCGGCATCTACCTGGTGGAGAACAAGGACCACCTGATGGTGATGACGGAGAAGGGGAAGATCATCCGCATGCCCTGCAAGGACCTGCGCGTGATCAGCCGCAACACCCAGGGCGTGCGCCTGGTGCGCATGGAGGAAGGCGACAAGATAGCCTCCGTGGAGCCCGTGGTGGACGACGGCGCGGACGCCAAGCCCGCGGGCGAAGAAAAGAAGTAACCGCCGCGGCTCAAAGAAACCGGCCGGGAGAGGGAAACCTCCCCCGGCCGTTTTTTTTTGGAAATAATATTTTCATTTGAAAATAATCCGGGCCTTCAGGGGCAAAGCCCCGCTAGATACCGAGAGGTGCGGGTGGGCTGGCATAAAAAATGCCCTGGATGGTTTAACAGGCTTAAAACGGTCACAACGGAGACTGAAATGATGAACTGGATAATGTCTGCGATTTTCTTCTTCGGCTTGGCGGTCGGCGCGGCGGCGCAAAATTACGGTCCGGCCCTGGCTTCCCTGGGAGGTCTTTCCGCTGACGTGAAAGTCCCCGGGGTCTCCCGCGCCGAGGCGGTAGACGGCCCCGCGGCCGGCCCCGAAAACCCCGCCCCGCCCAAGGAATGGACCGTGATGATCTTCATGAACGGCTCCAACAACCTTTCCCCGTATTTCCGCGGCGACCTGCGGGCCATCGCTAATTTCGGCGAGACGCCGGATGTGAACGTGGCGGCGGAGTTCTCGCTGATGACCGGGGAGAAGGCCTCGGTAACCAGGCGTGTGCGCCTGCTGGAGACGCAGGCCGGCCAGCCCCGGGCGGAGGTCTATGAGACCTGGGAAAACCGCGACATGGGCGACTGGCGCAACGCGGCCGACTTCGTACGCTGGGCCAAGGCCTCCTTCCCGGCCAGGCGCTATATGCTGATCATACAGAACCACGGCGGCGGCTTCCTGGACCAGACCTACAAGCCCAAGGGCGACAGCAAGGGCATCTCCTACGACGAGGTGTCCGGCAATTACATAAAAACCCCGGAGCTCGCCCGCCTGCTGCGCGAGACCGGTCCCGTGGACATGCTGGTGATGAACGCCTGCGAAATGCAGATGGCCGAGGTGGCCTACGAGCTGGGCCCGGACGCCGGCGTGATACTGGCGTCCGAGGAACTGGACAGGGCCGTTTTCTTCCAGTACGGGGAAAGACTCTCTTACCTCGCGGCTAATCCCGGGCAGGGGACGGAGGCCATTGCCGCCGCCTATGTGGAAATGCGCCGGCTCCTGGTGCAGCCCGGCAACGAAGTGAATTTCGGCTACAACACCTCCACTTATACGTATACGGTCACCAAGGACATAGCGAACACACTGTCGGCGCTGCGCGCCTCCGAATTGGCGGAACTGCCGGCCGCGCTGGACGCCTGGACCGGTGCGGTGATGGCGGCCGGTGAGCGGGACGCGGTAGTCTACGGCGTGGGGTCCACGGTACGGCTCGGGGTGCTGAAAGCCTCCGACCAGTCCTTCTCCCAGTTCACCGATCTCCGGGATTTCGTCCGGCGGGTGACGCGCGGATCTGCCGACCCCGCGGTAAAAGCGGCCGCCGAAGTGCTGTACGCCAGGCTGAAGCGGCTTGTGATAGCCAACGCGGCCGTCAATTTCAACCTCAGCGAAGTGGATTACTCCAGAGCTATCAGCGGCGTCTCGATAAAGATGATACCGCTCGCCCCTGTTTCGCTGGCGGCCATCAACCCTCACCTGGACGTGATAACCGACACCAGGTACGAGGACCTGCGGCTGTCCCGGGACAGCCGCTGGGACGAGTTCCTGGCCTGGGCGGGGCAGCTGTACTACCAGCCCCGCTGAGCCGCGTGGCCGGGCGGCGGCGCTCAGGGCCGGGCGCTCTCGCATGGATACTGACCGGGGCGGCGCGGCTTTGCTATCATTGTGTTATGGACCCGACGCTTTTTATTTCCACCGTCTTCACGCTCACGCTGGTCATGGACCCGCTGGGCAACATCCCGCTGTTCATGAGCGCGCTCAAGAACGTCGGCGAGGAGCGCCGCCGCGCGGTGATAGCCCGCGAGCTGTTCATAGCGCTGGGTATCATGGTCTTCTTCCTGCTGTTCGGCAAGTATTTCGTCTCGGCGCTCGCGCTGGACCTGACCGCCATGTCGGTGGCCGGAGGCATAGTGCTGTTCCTGATAGCCATGCAGATGATCTTCCCCACGCACCACTCCGCCTTCGCGGAGGGGCCGGAGGGGGAGCCCTTCATAGTGCCGCTCGCGATACCGCTGATAGCGGGCCCGTCCACGCTGACCACGGTGCTGCTGTTCTCGCTGCAGGACCCTGGCCGCATAGGCATGTGGGCCGGCGTGGTGGGCGTCTCCTGGCTGATAAACGCCGTCATCCTGGCCGGCCTGTCCGGCTGGCTGTCGCGGCTGCTGGGCGCCCGCGGCCTGCTGGCCATGGAAAAGCTGATGGGCATGATCCTGGTCACCATCTCCGTGCAGATGATCATGACCGGCATAAAAAAATTCCTCGCCGCTTAACCGCTGCCCGGCCTTGTGGGTCCAACGACCTATTGCCGGCCGGGCCCAACTGCCCTTAACCCCGCCGCTCCCGCCTGCCATACTATAGGTATGGCGAGAATAAATATTTTCCCCCTGATCCTGATCGCGTCGGCCCTGCTGCCGCTGCGCGTTTCCGCCCAGGCGCTCGACGAATTGCTTCGCGCTGACGGCGGGACCGAAACGGCCTCGCTGCCGGAGCTGGCCCTGCCCGTGCCGGCCGCGGACGGGATAGAGGCCGAGCCCGAGCAGTACCTGCCTCCGAATAACAACGAGCCCGGCTTCGAGTGGGATACCGTCCGCAAGAGCGACGACGGCACCGTGGAGCATTTCATCTATGTCGGCGCAGACGCCTCTTTCCTCAAGTCCGGCCCCGGCCAGGCGGAAGACCTGGCGCCCGGCACCGGCAAGTGCGGGCTGACCCCGCATACCCGCTACGCCGCGGCCGCCCTGCCCGGCTTCGAAGGCGAGCACATGACCGTGCAGCTGGCCGCGCCGCTGCCCGGCTGTTCGCTGAACGGCGGCTACGTGTACCTGCCTCATATTTCTTCCAGCTCCGCCGGCGGCGCCTGGGAGCTGCCCCGCACCGTGCACGCCTTCCTGGATACACTGGCTTACGCCGAGGGGACGAAGGCGAACTACAACTACATCTTTACTTTCGCTACCTTCAACAGCTACTCCGACCACCCCCGCATAAAGAAATGCGCCGGCAAGCTCTGCTCCACCGCCGCGGGGCGCTACCAGTTCCTCTCCAAGACCTGGGACCCGCTTGCCGCCGACCTGGGCCTGCGCGACTTCACGCCGCCCAATCAGGAGAAGGCCACGCTGGAGATCATCCGCCGCGCCGGCGCCTACAACCGCGTGCTGCGCTCCAACGTCTACGAGAATTTCACCTCGGCGCTGAGCAAACTCAACACGACCTGGGCCTCGCTGCCGGGAAGCCCTTACGGTCAACCCACCCACTCCACCGCCCAGCTGTGGCGCGTTTACCGCGCGGCCCTGGCCAAGTATTGAAAGCCCTCCGCCAGCCGGAAAACAGAGGCCCGCGAAAAGCGGGCCTCTTTGTTGGCGCGCGCCCGCCGGGACTCAAAAAGTAATTCCTCCGACGTAAAAAAATATTTTTATTCCACCCCTTGACAAGTCAAGGAGCGCCTGCTATACTCGATATGTAGTTCAGCTCTCTATATCGGTTGCGCCGGTTGCGGTTCGGGCCCCGCGGTTGCGGTCTGGTCTGGTGTGGTCTGGTGCGGTTGCGGTCTGGTCTGGTTCGGTTGGGTTGCGGTCGGGCCCGGTTCTTGGTCGGTTCGGGGTTGCCCCGGCCCTGGCGCGTTTCCTCCCCGGTCCGCTGGTCTGCTTCTGGCAGGGCGGTCTCCCGGGTGCCCGGTTCCCCGCGGCGCGTTCGGCGCCCGGCTCCCGGGCGGGTGTCCCGGCCCTTCGGCGGCGTTTCTTGCCCCGTCGGTCCCCCGGTCCTCCCCCAGCGCAGTGTGCAGTGTCTGGCCGGTGCCAGAGTGAAGAGCCCCCGCTACCGGGGGCTCTCGCTTTTATATCCTCCGCGCCGCTCTTTGCTATCATTTATAAGGCAGCGAACGATAAACATGGACCATCTCAGCGATATCATCGACCATCTCCGGCGCGGGGGGGCGCGCTTCGCCGACGTGCGCGAGCAGGCCGTGCGCGAGCGCGAGATCCACACCGAGGACCTGCGGGTGCGGCATATCTCCGAGCAGGAGGTGGCCGGCACCGGCGTCAGGGCGCTGTGCGGCAATGGCTGGGGCTACGCCTCCACCAGCGAGAGATCTGCGGAGGCCCTTAAGAAAGCCGCCGACAGGGCCCTCGAACTGGCCAGGCACGCCGACCGGAGCGCAACGGAAGAGGTGGAACTCGCGCCCGAGCCCAGGCACATCGATAAGTTTTCCACTAAAATAAAAGAAGATCCTTTCGGCGTCAGCCCCGCCGACACGGTGGCCGCCATGCTCGCCGTTTCGGAAAAAATCCTCAAGGGCCGGGACATCATAAAGGCCGGCACCATGACGGTGCTGCGCAATATGCGGCGCCGCTACGCCAGCACCGACGGTTCGCTGATAGAGACGGACATCCATACCGTGGTGCCGCGGATCGACGCCATAGCCAGGGCCAACGGCGAGGTGAAGGGCCGGCATTACATACCCGACCCGAGGAACGCCGGCTACGAATATTTCAGGAGCATCGATTTCGACGGCAACGCCGCGCGCATAGCGGAGCAGGCCCGGGAGCACTGCTACGCCAGGCCCTGCGCCGAGGGGCCCACCGCGCTGGTGCTGGACCCGGAGCATCTGGCGCTGACCATGCACGAGTCCGTGGGCCATCCCACCGAGCTGGACCGCGTGCTGGGCTACGAGGAGTCCTGCGCCGGCCGCAGCTTCGCCACCACGGAAAAACTCGGCAGCTTCCGCTACGGCTCGGAGATCGTCAATTTTATCGCCGATAATACGATGGAGGGGGGGCTGGCCAGTTGGGGCTACGACGACGAAGGCGTGGAGTGCCAAAAATGGCATATGGTCAGGGACGGCATCCTGGCGGGCTACGGCGTCAGCCGCGACCTGGCCCATAAGATCGGGCGGGACCGCGCCAACGGCACCACGCGGGCCGCCAACTATTTCGACGCGCCCATCACCCGCATCCCCAATCTCTACCTGGCCCCGGGGACCAGGCCGCTGTCCACGGAGGAGATCATCGCGGACACCGAAGGCGGCATTTACATCGAGGGCCGCGGCTCGTTCAGCATAGACCAGATGCGCCTGAACATGCAGTTCGGCGGGGACGCCTGCTGGGAGATAAAGAACGGGAAGATAACGGGCATGCTCAAGAACGTGGTCTACAACGCCGTCTCCTACGAGTTCTGGCGCAGCTGCGACGCCATCGCCGACGAACGCTATTTTCAGCGGGCGGGGTTCATCACCTGCGGCAAGGGCGACCCCATGCAGCTGACGCAGATGACGCACGGCGCCAGCCCGGCGCGTTTTCGGGGTATCACGGTCAGGAGGGCGAAATAATGGAAGCCGTCCGCGCCGCGATAGAAAAGATCCTCGCCGAACCGGTGACCGACCACGTGGTAATAGCCGTCACCGGCGGGGACACGCATTTTGTCCGCTTCTCCGGCAGCGCGGTCAACAGGGAGAACCTGCAGGCACCGTTGCGCGAGGCGCGGGTGGAAGTGGGTTACGACGGCCGCACCGGAGTCGCCAAGACCAACGATACCTCCGAGGAGGGTCTCCGGCGGGCGGTGGCCCGCGCGCACGAGGCCGCGCGCCTGCTGCCCAAAGACCCTGAATACATGCCCCCGGTCACGCCGGCCGAGGCCGCCGGGATCAAACAGCTCCAACAGCCTTTCTCTCCGCCGTCCGACGAGATAAAATACGGCACGCTGGACCGGCTTTTCGGGGATCTCCGGTCGGCCGGGCTGAAGGCGGCGGGCAGCCTGTCGGTGAACCCGCATTATAACGAGGTGTACAACAGCGCCGGGCTGCGCCTCGCGCACGCCGGCTGCTTCTCCGCGCTGGCCGTCACGGCCATGACCGGCGACTCCTCGTTCAAGGACACTTTTTACTCGCGGGACCTGGCCGACTACGTCCCGGACACTTTCATCTCCGGCCTGATGGAGAAGGCCCGCCTGTCCGCCAACCCCTCGCCGCTGGCGCCGGGCAAGTATACCGTGGTGCTGGCGCCGGCGGCGGTGGAGGAACTGCTGCTGATATTCCTGCGCTACAACATGAACGCCAAGGCCATGGACGAGGGGCGCACCGCCCTGTCCTCGCGGCGCGACAAGACCATCGCCGCGCCCGGCATCCGCATCTACTCGCGGCCCGACCACCCGGTCACGCCCTGCCCGTTCTCGCCGGCCGACGGCGCCCCGTACCCGGAGTTCGACATGATCGCCGGCGGCAGGCTGGCGCTGCCGTGGTATTCGCGCTATTACGCCGCCCAAAAAGGCGCCCTGGCCACCGGTCGCGGCGCGCCGGGCAGCGTGATCCTGGCCGGCACGGACCGCGCGGCGGAGGAGCTGGTGAAAGGCGTGGAAGACGGCCTCTACGTGAACAGCTTCTGGTATATACGGCAGGTGGACCAGATGGACGCGGTGTTCACCGGCATGACGCGCGACGGCCTGTTCAGGATCAAAGACGGCCGCCTGGCGGGCAGCGTCAATAATTTCAGGTTCAACCAGAGCGTGTTCGCCCTGCTGGAGAACACCGTCGATATCGGGCGCGAGAAGAGAATGATCTACACCTCCATGCCGCATATCACGGTAAAGGATTTCAACTTCGTCAGCAGCACCGGCTTCTAGGCCCGGGCGGAGATATTATCATGGAGCGCGGAGGAAGAATGTCTATGACCTACCTGGGTGAGCTGGACGAGGTGAAGAACGAGGTGTACGCTATCACCGGCAACGCTGAGCACCCCGCCGGCGGCGACGCACTGGGAGACTTCTGGCGCCGCGCCAAGTTCAGCGTCAGGCTGATGTTCCTCGAGAAGGAAATAATAACTTTCGCGCTGCTGCAGTGGGCCTGCATCGGCCTGGGCTATTACCTGTGGGTGCAGATGCTGGGCTGGATCCCCGAAGAGGCCTGGCAGCGCGCCTCCAAATCCGACAGCGCCTCGCTGGGCGACTATATACTGCTGGCCTGGTCTTTCGTCTGTGTCGGCGTCACCGCTTTCCCGCTGGGCGTGCTCAGCGGCTGCATGGGCGCGGTGCATTTCCTCAACCGGCAGGGCAAGGAATCAACCATAGACGAATGCCTGAACATCGTGCTGCCCAAGGCCTGGCAGCTGTGGGTGTTCCACTGGATAGACGGCTGGTGGACGGTGATGCGCATCCTCGACCGCCTGCCCAAGAAGAACGACCGCCGCACGGCCGCGCAGAAGGCCCTGAGCGAGGCGCTGTATTACGCCTGGAAAGTGGCGACCATAGGCATAGTGCCGGCGCTGGTGACCGGCCGCGGCCTGGTGGACGCCGGCAAGCGCTCGGTGGACCTGGTGCGCGTGAAGCTCAAGGACGTGCTGCTGCTGCGCGGCGGTTATTCGCTGCTGTGCTGGATAGTGGGCGTGGGCGGCTACGCTGGCACCATCTTTTTCTTTATCATGTTCCCGAACCTCGTGGATTTCAGCGCGCCGGTGGAAAGCAATATCTACAAATTCTACGTCTGGGCGGGCGTGCCGCTGATGGTGTCGGCGGGTCTGGTGCTGCTGTTCCTGCGGCCTATCTACCTGATCTCGGCCTGCGACATCTACGCCGACTACGTGGCCGGCCGCGAGGAGAATCTGATGCTGCCGCCGCCGCCCGGCGGGGCCCGCAGCCACGGCGCCGTCACGACGGCGGTGGTCTTCGCGCTGCTTATACTTGCCGCGATGATCTTCCGCGACCGGCTTGGCATCACCGGTCTGCTGGCGCGCTAGTATGTGGCGCAGCTTCGCCATAGCCTTCCTGTCCTTCCCGTTCACCGGGCTGGCTTTTGTCATCGGCTGGGCGGCCGCGGACCTGAGGACCGGGCTGCTGGCCGGGGCCGCGGTCTTCACGCTGTTCTTCACAGCCGCCGTGGTGAACCTGTTCTTCGTTAAAACCTACTCCTACCTGGACGCCGCCCTGCCGGCGGTGTTCGCCGCGCTGTGGTCTCTGGCGCTCGCGCCGTTCAGCCTGGGGTTGAGCGTCTTCTCGGCCCCCGCCTTCATCGGGGCCGGGCTGCTGCTGGGCGGCTGCCTGGTCATAGCCAAGCGCTGCGCCACCGGCTGGCGCTGGCTGCTGCTGCCGGCCGCGGTGTTCCTGTATGAAATGCTGCCGGTGAACATTCCCGGCTTCGTGGACGACACTTTCGCGCTTGGGGCGGCGACCAGCGCCCTGCTGGCGCAGTTCTGGCGCGCGGCCCTGCCGCGCCTGGCGGCGGAGCTGCTGCGGCAATTGCGGCGCCCCGCCGGAAAAGCCTGAGGCCACGGGTGCGGACTTATTTAGCGGAACGGGAGAGATATTTCAGTATTCTTTCTTTCAGCTTCGCGACCTCGTTCCAGCCGTAGATCACGGCCTCGAGGTCGATCAGGGACCCGCTGACGGGCAACGGGGTGCGCTCTATGCCGAACAGGTCGCCGCTGTGGTCCATGGCGTCGCCGCTGTCGGCGAGAAAAGCCGCTTCGTAACCGCTGGCCCTGACCTCTTCGAAAGCCGCCGGCAGTATGTCCTTCTTCTTTCCCCACGGAAAAGAGAAATAGCGCACGGGGGATTTCAGCCGCGCCTCTATCTCCAGCCGGGAGCGCCCGATCTCTGGCAATTCCTCCGGGCGGGAGCACCTGACGTGGCTTTGGGTATGGGAACAGATCTCGTGCCCCTCGCTCTTCAGCAGGGCTACGTCCTCCCAGCTGAAGGCCGGGAAGCCGGCGGCGCCTTTGGCCGCGTCATGCGGAAAATCCCCGCCCGAGCCGATATAGCCGGACGAAATGAAGAAAGCAGCTTTGATCGCGGTGCCGTACAGACCGGCGCGCAGGTTCGCCATGTTCTCGGCGTAGCCGTCGTCGAAGGTCAGCACGACGGCCGGCTCGTAGTTGCGCCCGGCCCTGACCCTGCGCACGGCTTCGGCCAGCGGGATCACGCTGTAGTGCCGCTGCAGGTGGGAGAGGTATTTGCTGAACGGTTCCGTCCGTATCGCCATGTAGTGGCTCCGGTCCGAAACCAGATGTCCGTAGAAAATAATTATCGGGGCGCGCCCGCGCAGGCGGGCGAGCAGGGCCCGCAGCGGGGTAAGCGAACCGTACAGGTAGGCGACTTTCAGGGCGCGCTTCAGGATTTCCTTGAGATCCGGCCCCCGGCGGCTCAACCGCCTGAAACAAAGCAAGGCTTTGTAATAGGAGAACAGCGCCGGGGACGGATCGCGGTACAACCGGCCCGCCCCGGGGACCTGGGGCCGGCAGGGCGCGCCGGCGGCCAGCAGGCCCGCGGCCCGGGTTATAAGTTCGTCGCCGGCCAGGTCCGCCTTTAGTTTCAGGCTGACCAGGGTGTCTCCCTCGTGGATCGGGACGGCGGTCTCCGCCACGATCTCTCCCTGGTCCAGCTTCTCCGAAACCTTGTGGACGGTTATCCCTATTTCCTTTTCACCGGCGAGCAGTTCCCACAGGCCGACGGCGCCGCCGCCCCGGTAATCCGGGAGCTTCCGCTTATGAATATTGATCGAGCCCAGCCGCGGGACGGAGAAAAAATCTTTTTTCAGGATGCCGGTGCCGTAGACTATGCCCAGGTCCGGCCCCAGGCCCTTGAGGAAGGCTATCGAGTCCGCAGAGGAAAAGCCGGCCGTACGCAGGAAAGAGAGTTTCTCCTGCGCGCAGCGGCCGGCCAGGTCCCCGGGCCTTTCTTTCCCGGCCAGCCGCAGCGTGGCGAAATTCACCCGGGCGGCGGCCGCCAGGATTTTTCCCGCGGCCAGGCCGGCGGTCTTGTAGGCTAGCGAGAACGGGCCATATTTTTTTATATGCCGGGAGGCTCTGAGGGCGAACCCGGCTTCGGGAACTTCCTGCATTACGGCCGTAACCCGCCCCGCGCCTCCCGCGTTGAGCCTGGAGACCAGAGTGAAAACGGCATCGGCGTCGTCCGACTGTGTGAATATGACGCATTTCAAGGGCATGTTTACTGAATTGTAACAAAAAACTCCGGGACCAGCCCCCGCGGCTGCGCCCGGCCGCGCGTAACGGCGGGAAATTTTGAGGGCGGCGCGAAAAAGTGTAGTATCTGTCTATCCCGATTTTTCAAATTTAATTTTCCACGGAGTCTGACATGCCCCACAACAAGAAGCGGCCCTACAAGATCTCGCTCATTTCCACGCACGGCACCGGCAAGACCACCCTCTGCTACGAGGTGGCCGCCGAGCTGAAGAAGCGCGGCCTGAAGGTGAAGGTCTTCTCCGAGATCGCCGCCTCCGCCTTCGAGCAGGGCATACCGATAAACGAAAGCACCACGCTGCCCGCGCAGATGTACATCATGATGCAGCATATCACCGAGGAACTGCGCGGCACGCTGCGCAACTACCAGGTGGTGGTCTGCGACCGCAGCGTGTTCGACAATCTGGTCTACCTCGAGCGCCGCTGCGGCGAGAACAGGATGCTGCGCGACTTCCTGAAGGCCTACGCCGAGACCTTCCCCTACGACGTCATCTACAAGCTGCCGATGGTCGGGGAGCTGATGGAAGACGGCATCCGCGACGCGAAAAGCCACGAGTTCCAGCAGGACATTTTCGACCGCCTCAACGCGCTGCTGGGCGAATTCAACATCGACCACCGCACGCTGCCGCCGCCCACCACCGAGCTGCGCAAGGAGTGGGCCGACCTGATAGTCAACGAGACGCTGGAAGCCCTCGGCTACCCCGTCCCGGCCCACCAGAAAGAGAAAGCCGCCGTCTAAGGTCCGCAACCGCGGTCCTTTTGCCGCCGCCCGCATAGGCCCTGAGGCCCTTTTGCGGCGGCGGTTTTACTTATAGACTTTAGTAATGCCGAATCTCTTCCGCCGTCTTCTGCTTTCCCTTTCCCTGGCCGCGCTGCTGCCCCTCCCCGGGCGGGCGGGCGCTTTAAACGAACTTTATAACGGCGCCCCCGCCGCGCCGCCGCCGCTGCCCGCCGCCCCGCAGGCCGCGGACCTCCGCGCCGCTTCGGCCGGGCATTATTTATCGCTGGACGGCCTGGACCTGCGCGCCGTGCCGGCCGCGCCCGCCGACGGCTCCTACGAGGACAGGGAGGACTTCAGGATAATATTCGACTGGCAGGCCCGCCGCACGGCCGCGCAATGCGCGGCCGCCAAGGCCGAGATGAGCCATAATTACGAGGTTTTCTTCGGGAAGATCGGCCCTTTCGGCAGCCCGGCGCCCGCCGCGGTGAAGGAATTTTTTAAGAACGTGGGCGAGGACTCGGTGGCGGCCCACAAATATCTCAAGGACGCCTACAAGCGGGAGCGGCCTTTCGTGCGCGACCCCCGCGTGAAGCCCTGCCTGCCGCGCGTGGCCGGTCTTTCCTATCCCAGCGGCCACTCGGCTATGGCCAGGCTGTTCGCCCTGATCCTGTCCGACCTGGTCCCGGCCCGGCGCGCCGAATTCATGGCGAAGGCCGACGAAAGCGCCCTTTTCCGGGTGATAGGCGGCGTGCACCACCCCTCCGACACCGCCGCCGGCAAGGCGCTGGCCGACGCGCTCTACAAGGAATTGAAACGGGAGCCCGCCTTCGCCTCCGACTTGCGGGCCCTGAAGCCGCTGCTGCGCTGATAATTTTTTTGCGGAAAAAGAGGCCGCCTAACGGGCGGCCTCTTTTATTGCCGCGCCGACGGCCTTTACCAGCAGGTCCAGCGGCAGGGAGGGGGAGATGTTCTTGCCGGGCTTTTCCCTGAGGGCCATCTCGGTGCTGACCGGGAGGTGGATGAAAGCGTAGCGCGCGCCGCAGCCGGCCGCGTCTAACGCCGCCAGAGCGCGGTACATCAAGGTGTTGCAGACATAGCCGCCGGCGTGGTTGCTCACGTAGGCCGGCGCCCCCGCGCGGCGTGCCGCCGCGGCCAGCTTGAGCGGGTCGGCGGTAACGAAATAGGCGGCCGGGCCCGCGGCGTCCAGCCGCATGCCCTCAGGCTGCCAGCCGGAGTTGTCCTTTATGGCATAGTCGGCCACGTTCACGGCGAAGCGCTCCACCCGGATGGCGGCTTCGCCCGCGGCCAGGCCGAGCGAGACCACCAGGTCCGGCTTATGGCGCGCTATCAGCGCCGCTATGCGCGGGCCCACGGCCCTGCCGGTGACCGGCAGCCGCGCCTTGAACAGCCTGGCCCCGGCCGGGGCTTTGAGCCGCGCCAGCACCTGCAGCGAGGGGTTCTCGCCGCGGCCGCCGAAAGGTTCGAAACCGGTAACGAGGATGTTTTTAGCCATAGCGATATTATACTCAGGCCTTGAGCCGGCGCAAAGTCCGGCCGCTCCCAATTTTGTATCATAGAGCCATAGTCCTCCCCGGACTATTATTTTTTAAGGCAGCCAGAAGGCATATGAAAAATACAATCCTGGTGGTCGGTTCGGTAGCGCTCGACTCGGTAAAGACCATACACGGCAGCACCAACCACGCCCTCGGGGGCTCGGCCGTGCACTTCTCCCTTTCCGCTTCGAAGTTCAGCCCGGTCAAGATGGTGGGCGTGGTCGGCGAGGATTTTCCTCCCCAGTTCCGCAAATTCCTCAAGCGCCGCAACATCTGCCTGGAGGGCATGGAGGTCATGCCCGGCAAGACCTTCCACTGGGTGGGCCAGTACGACCAGGATTACAAGAACGCCGAGACCATAGCCACCGAGCTCAACGTCTTCCAGCAGTTCAAGCCCAAGCTCAACGCCGACCACGCCCGCTGCGGCGTGCTGTTCCTCGCCAACATCGACCCGGACCTGCAGCGCGAGGTGCTAGAGCAGATGGGCAAACCCCGTCTGGTGGCCTGCGACACGATGAATTACTGGATCAGCCTCAAGAAGCCCTCGCTCCTGAAGCTGCTCAAAAAAGTGGACATGCTCTTCGTCAACGAGGAGGAGGCCCGCCAGCTCACCGGCGAGTACAACCTCATCAAGGCCGCCCGCCTTATTATGAAGATGGGCCCGCGCGGCATCGTGGTCAAGCGCGGCGACGCGGGCGCCATGCTGTTCTTCAAGGACAACGTGCTTTCCGTCCCCGCCCACCCCATCGAGAAAGTGGTGGACCCCACCGGCGCGGGAGACACGTTCGCCGGCGGCTTCATGGGCTACCTCGCCGCCGCGCCCGACTGGAAGAATTTCGACGTGATCCGCCGCGCCATGAGCTACGGCACCGTGATGAGCTCGTTCTCCGTGGAGGATTTCAGCGTTAAGCGCGTGGGCGGCATTTCCAAAAAAGAGATCTGCTCGCGTTACGGCAAGTACGTGGACGCGCTCCATATCAAGTAGCGGTCCGGCTCCATGGAAACTACGGCGGACCGGATCCTCGCCCTGCCCAAGGCGGAACTGCACCGCCACGTAGAAGGCTGCGTGCGGCTTTCCACCATTCTGGACCTCGCCGCTAAATACAAGTTCAGTTTGCCTTCAGCCGACCCGGCGGAGCTGGACCGGGTTTACCGCCTGCGCGCCCCCGGCGCCTCGCTCACGGCAGTGCTGGGTATGTTCGGCCTGGCCCAGGCCTGCTTCGCCTCCTACGAGGCGGTGGAGCGCATCACCTTCGAGGCTCTCGAAGACGCCTATAAAAAAGAGAACATACGGCTGCTGGAGCTGCGTTACAGCCCCGACTTCATGCTCGGCAAGGCCGGGCTGGACTGGCAGCGCGCTCACGAGCTGATAGCGGCCGTCTGCGCCCGGTTCGAGAAGGATTACAACATGGTCTGCGGCGTGATAGTGATAGCCTCGCGCAGCTACGGCCTGGAGTCGGCCCGCCGCACCGTGGATTTCGCCGCGGCTAACAGGAAGTCGGTGATAGGCTTCGACCTCGCCGACAGCGAGAGCGACTACCCGTCGGCCCTTTACGCCGGCGCCGTGAAGAAGCTGCACGCGGAGGGCATACCGCTTACCGTGCATTCCGGCGAGGAGGGGCCGTACTCGCAGGTGTCCGAAACCATAAAGGCGCTGGCGCCGCGGCGCATCGGCCACGGAGTGAAAGCCGCCGACGACCGCAGCGGCCGGACGGTGGAGCTGGTGAAGCGGGCCGGCGTCACCATAGAGACCAACCCGTGGAGCAATTACCTGACGCGCGCCGTGCCTTCCGTGGAGGCGCACCCGCTGAAAAGTTTCCTGGACGCCGGCGTCAAATGCACTATCGGCGCCGACGACCCCGAGATCCTCGCCACCGACCTCAACCACGAGTACCGCCTGGCCGTGGAGCGGATGGGCCTGTCCTTCGAAGACATACGCCGCACGCTGCGCTGGGCGGTGGAGGGCTCTTTCCTGAGCCCCGACCGGCGCCAGCAGGCGGCGAAAGAGCTGGGACTTTAATTCAGTTATGAACAACCTGCGCGCGCGCTGGCGGGACGCCGATCCCGCCTTTAAAGCCTTCCTGCTGGGCGTCTTTTTCCTGGGCATCAACGCCGGGGTCATCTCTTCGGCTTTCAATAACTACCTCAACGACTCCTTCAGCCTGACGTCCAGCCAGCGCGGCTTCCTGGAATTTCCCCGCGAACTGCCGGGCTTCCTGGTGATCTTCATGACCGGCCTGCTGGCCGCCCTGCCGGTGCGGCACTGGGCCGTCATCACCGGCCTGCTCACCGCCGTGGGGGTGGCGGGCCTCGCCTTCCTGTCCCCGGGCTACAACGCTATGCTGGTCTGGATGCTGGTGTGGAGCGCCGGCAGCCACCTGTTCATGACGGTGGAGAGCGTGATGGGGCTGCGCTTCGCCAAGGCCGGCGGGCACGGCCGCCGGCTGGGCCAGATCAGCGGCATGACCAATTTCGCCGCCATCGCCGGCGCCGGGCTGGTGTGGCTGTTCGCCGCCGTTGCCGGGCCGGCCGTCTATAAATGGTCCTTCGCCGTGGCCGCCGCCGCGGCCCTCGCCTCGGCGGCGCTGTTCGCGAGGATGAAGAAGGGCGGGGAGGAGACCGCGCCCGGCGGGCGGCGCTTCGTCTTCAGGTGGCGCTACAAATGGTATTACCTGCTCAACATCCTGTTCGGCGCGCGCAAGCAGATCTTCCTGACCTTCGCGCCCTGGGTGCTGGTGACGCAGTACGGCGCCAGCCCGGCGGTGATGGCCGCCCTGGCGCTGGCCGCCGCCGCGGCCGGGGTGGTGTTCCGGCAGGCCTTCGGCGCGCTGACCGACAGGATAGGCGAGCGCCGCATGTTCATGGCCGACGCCGTGATCCTGCTGTTCATCTGCGCCGGTTTCGCCTTTACCACTTTCAGGCCCGCGCTGTATTTCTTCTTCATTCTCGACAACCTGATGTTCGCCACCCGCATAGCGCGCACCACCTACCTCAACAGGATAGCCGAGGAGAAGTCTCATATCGCCCCCACCATCTCTTTCGGCGTCACGATAGACCACGCGGTCTCCATGACCATCCCCGCCGCGGGGGGCCTGCTCTGGGCGGCCTGCGGGTATAAGTCGGTGTTCCTGGCGGCGTCGCTGCTGGCCGTGGCCGGCTTCTTCGCCGCGCTGGCGGTGGATGACGTCCGGGCGGCGCGCCCCGGCCAGCCCTGATTTGCTAAAATTTTCAATCGGCGCGGTAAAAGGAACTTCAATATGGCTGAAAAAGACGACAAGAAAGTCATTTACTCGATGGTGGGCGTCAGCAAGCACTACGACAAGAAGGCCGTGCTGAAAGACATCTACCTCTCCTACTATTACGGCGCCAAGATCGGCGTGCTGGGACTCAACGGCTCCGGCAAGAGCTCGCTGCTGCGCATCCTCGCCGGCCTCGACACCGATTTCCGCGGCGAGACCGTGCTGTCGCCGGGCCACACCGTCGGCCTGCTGGAGCAGGAGCCCAAGCTCGACGAGGAGAAGACCGTGCGCCAGATCGCCGAGGAAGGCCTCCCGGAAGCCATGGCCGCGCTCAAGGAATACAACGAGATCAGCGAGAAGCTGGCCGAGCCGATGAGCGACGAGGCGATGAACAAGCTCATCGACCGCCAGAGCAAGGTGCAGGAAAAGATCGACGCGCTCAACGCCTGGGACGTGGACAGCCGCCTGGAGCTCGCGATGGACGCGCTCGGCTGTCCGCCGCCGGACACCCTGATAAAGAACATCTCCGGCGGCGAGAAGCGCCGCGTGGCCCTGTGCCGCCTGCTGCTGCAGGAGCCGGACATCCTGCTGCTCGACGAGCCGACCAACCACCTCGACGCCGAGGCCGTGGCCTGGCTGGAGCATCACCTGAAAGAATACAAGGGCACCATCATCGCCGTCACGCATGACCGCTATTTCCTCGACAACGTGGCCGGCTGGATCCTGGAGCTGGACCGCGGGGCCGGCATTCCGTGGAAGGGCAATTACTCTTCGTGGCTGGACCAGAAGGGTGAGCGCCTGCGCCAGGAGGAAAAATCCGAAACCGACCGACAGAAGGCCCTTAAGCGCGAGCTCGACTGGATCCGCATGGGCGCCAAGGCCCGCCAGGCCAAGGGCAAGGCCCGCATCACCGCCTACGAGAACCTGCTTAACCAGGATAACGAAAAGCTCGCCAAAGAGCTGGAGATCTACATACCGCCGGGGCCGCGCCTGGGCAACCTGGTGGTGGAGGCCAAGAACATGAGCAAGGCCTTCGGCGACAAGGTGCTGCTCGACGATGTCTCTTTTTCCCTGCCGCCCGGCGGCATCGTGGGCATCATCGGCCCCAACGGCGCCGGCAAGACCACGCTGTTCAAGATGATCACCGGTTCGGAGAAGCCGGATTCCGGCGACTTCCGGGTGGGCGAGACCGTGCAGCTGAGCTATTCCGACCAGCACCGTTCCACGCTGACCCCCGGCAAGAACGTCTGGGAGGTCATCTCCGGCGGGCTGGACCTGGTGAAGCTGGGCAAGATGGAAGTCAACTCGCGCGCTTACGTGGCCCGCTTCAACTTCAGCGGGCAGGACCAGCAGAAGAAGGTGGAGCACCTCTCCGGCGGCGAGCGCAACCGCGTGCACCTGGCCGTGATGCTCAAGGAGGGCGGCAACGTGCTGCTGCTCGACGAGCCCACGAACGACCTGGACGTCAACACCATGCGCGCGCTGGAAGAGGCGCTGGAGACCTTCGCCGGCTGCGCCGTGATCATCAGCCACGACCGCTGGTTCCTCGACCGCGTGGCCACGCATATCATGGCGTTCGAGGGCGACAGCAAGATCTTCTGGTTCGAAGGCAACTTCTCCGAGTACGAGGCCGACCGCCACAAGCGCCTCGGCACCGCGGCCGACACTCCGCACCGCATCAGGTACAAGAAGCTCACCAGGCCGTAAGCCGGCAGGGCCGAAAATAAAAAAACCGCCGGATCTCCGGCGGTTTTTTTGCCTGGCGGCGCTGCTATTTGGCTTCGGGATCCTTCTTGAGCACTTCAAAGGCCCGGTCCACGTCCGAGACGTTCATGAGCAGGCTGTCCGTGCCGCCGCTGTCGGCCGTGCCGTAGACGGTGGTGATATTGATGTTGTGCTCGCCCAGCAGCCGGGCTATGCGCAGCAGCTCGCCGGGCCTGTCGAGCAGCTTCACGGAGATCATCTGCGTCTCTATGGTGGTGAAGCCGGCCCCGGTGAGGATGTGGCTGACCTTGCGCTCGGCGTCCACGGCTATGCGCACTATGCCGGAATCGTCGCGGATCTCGGAGGCGATGCCGATGATGTTGACGCCCTCGTTGGCGAACAGCTCCACGAACTTGGAGAGCGCGCCCGGCACATTGGGGAGGAACACGGTGTATTGTTTGACGAGTTTTACCGACATAAAGGCTCCGGCTGCGCAGGATGGGGCTGTTCGCCCGGTAGACCATTAAATAATTTTTAAGGGCGCAGGGGCAAGGCGACAAAAGTTATATAATCGGTTTGGAATGAAGCTGCTGCCCGGGGGAAAATCCAAGGCGCTCTCCGCCGGCTCGCTGGCCGCGGCGGCGCTCTGCGCCGCCATGACGGTAAAGGCCGCCAGGGACCTGCTGATGCTGCTGCAGGTGCTCTCGGCCCCCGCTTTCTACCTGTCGCTGCGGAATGCCACGCTGCCCGTGGAGATGCCGCCGCTGGCCGCCTTCATCATCGGACATGTCCGCCTGTTCTTCGCTTTCCTGCTGCTGTTCTGGCTCTCCGGCCTGGTGCTGGCCGCCGGCGTCTGGGCGCGCCGGGAGTGGGCCCGCCGCGGCGCGGTGTGGCTGCTGTACCTGACGGCGGCGGCCGCGCTGCTGCTGCTGGCGCACCCCTGGCTGGCGATACCGAAGCCGCTGATGTACGGCAGTATCTCGCTGGCCCCTGAATTCAACGACGCCGTGACGGCCGCGGCCTTCTTCGCCAGGTTCGCTTCGGCCGTCTGCGGCGCGCTCACCCTGTGGTGGGCGCTGCTGCTGGACAGGGGGGAGCTAAAGGCCGAGTTCCATTGATAGCGGGGCTGGGATTTAATAAAATATAGGAGTAATCCTGTCCTGCATCCTTCCAATCTCTCCTGGAAGGTTTTTGATACCAACGAGGTCTATTATGTGGAACTATACCGAAAAAGTCTTTGAGCATTTCAAGAACCCCAAGAACGTGGGAGAGATAGAGAACCCCGACGCCGTCGGCGAGGTGGGCAGCATAGTCTGCGGCGACGCGCTCAAGCTCACCCTGAGGATAGACAGGGCCACCGATACCATCACCGACGCCAAATTCAAGACCTTCGGCTGCGCCAGCGCCATCGCCTCCTCTTCCGCCCTCACCGAGATGGTGAAGGGCAAGAAGCTCGACGCCGCCGCCAAGATCACCAACCAGGAGATAGCCGACTTCCTGGGCGGCCTGCCGGGAGAGAAGATGCACTGCTCCGTGATGGGCATGGAGGCCCTCGAGGCGGCCATAAAGAACTACCGCGGCGGCAAGCAGGAGAAAGTGATAGTGGGCGTGGCCGAGCGCGTGGTGTGCAAATGCTTCAGCGTCACCGAAAGCCATATCCTGAAGGCCATAAAGCTCAACAGCCTCAAGACCGTGGAAGAGGTCACCAATTTCACCAAGGCCGGCGGCGGCTGCGGCCAGTGCAAGGGCGAGATCGAGAAGATCCTGAAGGACTACTGGGCCGAGGCCGAGCACAAGAAGTTCTCCGCGATGACCGTCGTGGAGAAGATCAAGATGATAGAGAAGGTGCTCTCCGAGGAGATCAACCCCAAGCTCAAGGCCGACGGCGGCTGGATGGAACTGGTGGACGTGCAGGGCCAAAAGGTCAAGCTGCGCTTCCTCGGCATGTGCCACGGCTGCCCCTCCTCCGGCGCCACGCTCAAGAACGTGGTCGAGAAAGAGCTCAAAGAGCGCATCGACCCGGCCATAGAGATCGAAGCGGAATAAGGGGGCGGTATGGACAAGGTTTATTATTTCGACAATAACGCCACCAGCCGCGTGGCGCCTGAAGTGGCCGCCGAGATGCAGCCTTTCTTCACCGACCTCTACGGCAACCCGTCGAGCATGCACTTCTTCGGCGGCGGCAACCAGAAGTACCTGGACCTCGCCCGCGAGCGCGTGGCCAGGCTGCTGGGCTGCGAAACCTCCGAGATAGTCTTCACCAGCTGCGGCACCGAAGCCGATTCCACCGCCATCTGGAGCGCCTTGCGCTCCTTCCCCGAGAAGAAGCATGTCATCACCACCAAGGTGGAGCATCCCGCCGTGCTCAATGTCTGCAAGCACCTGGAGACGCAGGGCTACCGCGTTACCTACCTGCCCGTGGACGGCACCGGCCAGATCAATCTGGAAGACCTTAAAGTCGCGCTCACCCCGGAGACCGCTATCGTCTCCATCATGTGGGCCAACAACGAGACCGGCGTGGTCTATCCCGTGGAGGAAGCCGCCCGCATAGCCCACGCCAAGGGCGCCTTGTTCCATACCGACGCCGTGCAGGCCGTGGGCAAACTGCCTATCAACCTCAAAGAGACCAAGATAGACATGCTCTCCCTGTCGGGCCACAAGCTGCACGCGCCCAAGGGGATAGGCGTGCTCTATGTTAAGAAGGGTACCCGCTACTCTCCTTTCCTGATAGGCGGCCACCAGGAGCACGGCCGCCGCGCCGGCACCGAGAACGTGCCGTATATCGTCGGCCTGGGTAAGGCCGCCGAGCTCGCCCTGCAGAACCTGGAGAAGGAAAATACCTACGTAAAAACCCTGCGTGACAGCCTGGAAGCCGGCCTGCTGAAGATCCCCAACGCCCGCGTGAACGGCGGCGGGGCCCCGCGCCTGCCCAACACCACCAATATCAGCTTCGAGTACATCGAGGGCGAGAGTATACTGCTTATGATCAGCGAGAAAGGCATCTGCGCCTCCTCTGGCTCGGCCTGCACCTCCGGCTCGCTGGAGCCGTCCCACGTGCTGATGTCCATGGCCGTGCCGCAGACCTACGCGCACGGCTCCATCCGCTTCTCCCTGAGCGTCTATAACACACAGGAAGAGGTGGATTACATCATAAAGGAATTCCCGCCGATAATAGAGCGCCTGCGCGCCATCTCGCCCTTCGCCGACGGCAAGCCGCTGTTCGGTATGGACGCCTGCGATACGCACCACCACTGACCGCCCCTGAGCGGATATGAAAGGCGGGCCTCGGCCCGCCTTTTGTATTTTCATGGGAAAATTAAATATTTTCATTTGAAAATATATTGGGCTGGGTTCTGTGTCCTCCCTGGGCAAAAGCCTTGTTTTTAGTATTGGCATTAAAAATGCTCTGTATTGGTCAAGCCGGCCGTAAGTTTAAGCGGGGGTCGGGTACGGCCGGCCCAGATTTAAGGAGCGATATGAAAATAATGGTTAATATGGCGGTGATACTGATGGCGGCGCAGGCCTGTCCGGCCGCGGCCGGTACTGCCGCCATGGCGGCGCGGCCGACAGCCGTGAACGTGACGGTGGGGGAGCTTTCTGATGTTTCGGGCGCTATTTCCGACGCCGCGGCTTCCGGGGATAATTACAAGGCCCGGGAACTGCTTTCAGAGCTGTTCTCCGGCGGCGTGAAAGCCGGAAAGCCGCAGCCTGTCTATGCCGACAAGCACTGCCCTTGCGCCGTGGCCGCGTCTTCGCAGCCCGCAGCTGCCGCCGAGCCCGCGGTCGTTTCAACCGCCGCCTCCGCCCCGAAGGCCCCGGGCATAGGGAGTCAGGCTAAGTCCAGCAATGCCGCCTCCGAGGCCGCGAAAAAGGAAAAGGAAGAAGCCCAGAAACTGAAGGGTTTCGCCTGGGGCGTGACCATAATGACCGTCGCCCTTATCTTCCTGATCATACTGCTGTAGTGGGGCGAAGGGCCTATGGCGGGCTAGGCCTAAGGTCACTTACCCGCGCAAGTGTTCTCTGTTAAACTATCAGTGTCGTCCTTGGCCGCTTGTTGAGCATAGCTCCTGAAGCGGCACTGGCAAAGCCTTGTAATTTGGGGGATTGGCCCCAGAGTATCCACGATCCGGCCTTAACCGGATGTATCCAGGGAAAGCAAAGTAATATTTGCTTTCCCTTTTTTATTCGGCAAATTGCTCAAAACTCGCAAAAGTGGTAAAATATAAATGTTAGGGGAAACAAATGAAAAACAAAGATAAAGTTCTCGCGGCCTTTTTAGTTTCAATGGGGATGTTTTCGGCGTTGCAGGCAACCAAATATATAGCCTCCCTGTCCGACGCCGATAAGAATGCTTTGGTTCCGGCGGCCGCCGCTTCAAATGACGGGACCGTTACGCTTCTCTGTTCTACTGACTGGCCGGATACTAACCCTAAGAAAGCCTAAGCAGACGCAAAGCAAAAATGGTTACACGCCTATCCGGGTTTGTAGTTGTCCCCGGATATGCGTGTAATTTCTTTTGTGAGCATTGTGTCGCTGGAGGGCGCAGAGAGCGAGGGGGCCTTTCGCAAAAAGAAATGCGGCTGGTCACGGATGCGATCGCCCGCTATAAGGTGCGGTCGATATTTTTTACCGGGGGCGAACCCTCGCTGTATATCCGGAAAATCAACCGGATATTAGGGGGGGTAGACCAGGCTAGGCGGCTAAACGTGACCGTTACTACCAATGGGTGGTTCGCGACCACACCGAAGAGAACGGTCGATAAACTGATGTCGTTTTCAAAGCTTGATAGTGTACAGCTTTCCTACGATAAGTTCCATAAAAAGTTCCTGCCGGAAGGGAACGTGCTTAATTTGTTTGAAGCGTGTAAAAAACTTAAGAAACGTTTCAGCGTAGTTATGAGCGTACAGTCTCCTTTGGACCTTCAATTGGTCGGGCCGCTGAAAAAAATCGGTAAATTCACGATAGGGATTCAACATGTGCTGCCTTTGGGTGCGGCGAAGACCAATGGCTTGGGTTACAAACGCCAGAGTTTCGATAAGCAAGTGCTTTTTGAGCGCTGTCCGGTAAGAGGAAAGATCGCGTATATGCCAGGGTATGGTTTTAGTGCCTGTTGCATAGCTCCGGAAATCGCCGGCCGCGGGAAGCCATATTTTTATCCCACCCCTGAGAAATTGCTTGAAAGCCGGTTTTACAACCTGGTTTCAAGACATACATTCAAGGAGATAGGAAAAAAATTAAACATATCCGAAGCGGATATTTCCGGAGAGAATTCGTCTCCATGCATGGTCTGCGCTGAAATGTTCGCAAAAGCGGGGAGATTGAAATGAAAGTTTTAGACTCTGACAAGGATAAAATCATTTTGGAAGTGGCAGATATCTCCGAAATTACAGAAGCCGAAAAAAATTCTTTTAACTGGCCAGCGTCGGTGCCTAAGCTTGTGGTAAAGCTTGGTGGGGGAGAAAGAGATGAGGAAAAAATCATTGGCGCGAGGGTGTTTGAAAACTGCAAGATCAGAATAATTTATGGCGCCCCGAAGGATGGGATAGGGCTGTCGGGCGGCGTTAATGATTTTCCCGAATTGACCGTTTCAAAGATAGCCGATAAGACAGAGCTCGTGGAGTTCTATCTCAAAACCCAGAAGAAGCATTTCAATGATGTATGGGCGGCAGAGACTTCGGGGGCGCCTCAACTCTCGCCTGCCGTCCTGGCAGAAAAACTTTCGGTGGAGAACGCGATATGTCTGGAGATAAAAGGGGTTAGGGTGGGTTTTGTCGCCCTGGTGGATTGGGTGAACTGGTTTGGAGTTCCTTCCAGTTTGGTCTCGTGGATATGGATAGACGGAGAACTCCGGCCGGAAGTCAGGAAAGCGGTCCATCAGAAGATAATTCGGTGGTTAAGGGAGAGGACCGCGGAGAAGCTCTCCTGCGTTGTTGATGTCTTTAATGTTCGTTCGCGTAGATTTTTTAAAAAAATAGGATTTATTCCTGAATGTCTGATCGTGAGCAGAAAACAACTTCATTAATAGCGGGTATTCTCAGCCTGTTCCTTTGCGGGTGCGGTTCCCCGGGGGCCGAGTCCGGCAGGTGGGAAGTCCTGCTTATGGGCCTGCCGGAAGAAGTTGCCACGGCAAGAGCCTGGGAAACGGTAACTTACTACATATTAAAACAAACGCACGAACCTCTCTTTAGAACTGACGAAGGAGAGAATTTCCACTCCAGGATACTAAAAAAGTGGGAAAAAGATATTCTGTCAGGCCAGTATCTCTTTTGTCCTGACACGGATAAGGAATTCGATAAGGATCACGCTTTCGGCCCGGAGTTCTTTTCGGAGTATATAACCAAGACGACCTCGAAATATGCGCGGAATTTTTCCGTAGAGCGCAGGGGCGGTTGTTTCTCCGTGTCCTTCCCTTCCCCTCAGAAAGGTTATATCGAGTTCTTATCCAGATATGAGAACGCCCCCTCAATTCGCCAAACCGACAAGGTGGAAATGGGCCTTGGAGAGTTCTTTGTCGGCAGCATGGGGGGCGGCAAGATAGTTCTGCGCAGGAAAAAGCCGGTGCCCAATGGGTACTCTGAAATTGTCCTGAACGAATATTCTCCTGCGAAAGCCAAAACTTACGACTACGGGAGAATATCCGATTTTAACAAGATCCCGGTTTTCGATGTCCCGCGGGAAATACTGAGTGGATTTGCGACGTACAATAATATCGAGTTAAGGTCTGACGTCCTGATAATAAATCATCCTGATGCGGAAGTGCGGAAGCGGATATACAATTGTCTCGATGCCGACAGGTTCCGTCGCGCGTTTTTCCCGCAAAAAAACGATTTTTACAATATCAGCAATGTGCTTCCCGTAGGGGTTTCCGGGGCGGTGCCGGGGCTGCCTCTACAAGACTGTTCCGCGCTGCCAAAATTCGGCGGTCGGTCGCGCGATCTCGTACTCTTTAACCATCGGAGCGGCAATATTGAACAGCTTGCGGCCGTTGCGGAGGAGTTCTGGTCGCGCACGGGGTTGAAGATAAACGTAGTAAGTCGGACGCCTAAAGAATTAAGTCCTTTCCTTCACAAATACCCGCGGCCTTACAATATGGTCGTAATAAGTCTTGATACCGTAACGCCGGCGTATGAAAGCTTTTTTGGATTTATCGTTCGCCCTGACGGTTATTTCAACCAGCAGGATCCTGTGTTAAAGAAGATCTTTGACGAGATTTCCAGGGATACCGATCCCGGTAAAAGAGCCTTGCTTGTCGATAAGTTTTTGGGGGAATTGCATAAGCGCTATCTTATCCTGCCGCTTTATCAGAACGTTAAAGAGTTATATTATCCCAGACGTATCAAAAATTTCATAGTGGGCCGGGAATTTATGACCTATCCGGAAGTGGCGGATTTCAGATGGTAAAACTTTTTACGCGCATCCTTGTTTACAACTGGCGGCATTACTCGGCGGCGGTGCTGGTGTTCGTCGCTTTCTGGCAGGGCTACTCGGTGTTCTCGACGCTGCGGGTGGCGGACGACAAGCTGCTGACGGCCATGCGGCAGAATGCGGCCTATTTCGAAAAGGCGTTCCTGGCGGGGGACGTCTTCGAAACGCAGCGCATCATGTGGCGCGTCAAGAACGACAATATCAAGCGCATAACCTTCCACCCGGTTGTGTTCGAGGGCAGCCGCTGGATATTCAAAGAGGCGGTAGTAGGCAACCTTTACGACAGGCCGCGGGCGCAGCTCAACCGGAGCGTCCCCTTCGTTTCAAACGGCGCGGAACTGGGGCGCCTGGAGTATGTAATAGACCTCGTAGACGTGAATGCGGCGGTGTTCGCGGAGAACTATGCCCTGTTCGTCACCGTGGTGCTCTTCTTCCTGGGGCTGCTGATCCTCTCGAATATGGGCGCCCTACAGACGCTACTGGCCATAGAGCGCTCGGTGAACGAGATAAATTCTATAACCGATTCCGGCCAGGGCGACATTATCCGCGATTCGATCAAGAAGAACATAGCAAGCCTGCCCGCCGGCATCATAGGCACGCCCTTCGCGCAGATGACAACGCGCATGAGCGAAGCCCTGGGCCAGGCCGCCCGGCTGGAGAGCGAACTGGCCGTCAGCAAGGCCGTCTCCGACATGGCCGCGCAGGTGGCGCACGATATACGCTCACCGCTGGCGGCGCTCGGGGCCGCCGCGAAGGGCCTGGACCTCCCCGACGAGAAGCGCACCCTTATAGACGGCTCCATCGCCCGCATGCAGGGCATAGCCGACGACCTGCTGCGGCGCTACCGCGCCCCCGCCGCCGCTAAGGCGAAGCCTGAAACCTGCGCCCTCGCGGGCCTCATAGAGCAGGTGCTGGCCGAGAAGCGCATTCAGCATAAGGACAGGGCCGGCATAAAGATAGAGTTCCGCTCCGACGCTGATGGAGTTAAGGCCGCGGTTGACCCGAAAGAGCTGCAGCGCATAATTTCCAACTTGGTCAACAACTCGGTCGAGGCTTTCGCCGGCTCCGGCACCGTGGCGGTGCGCCTCGCGGCCACGGACGGAAAGGTTTTGATAGAAGTGAAGGACGATGGCAAAGGCATACCGGCGGAGATACTCGCCAGGCTGGGCGCTAAGGGCGAGACGCACGGCAAGGCCGGCGGCACCGGCCTGGGCCTCTACCATGCCAGGACTTCCGCGGAAAGCTGGGGCGGCGGTCTTAAGATCGAGTCCGCGCCCGGCAAGGGCACTACGGTCGTTATGGAGCTGCCGGCAGCGGCCAAGCCGGCCGCCGGCCTGCGCGCCGTGCTGTTAGACGACGATTTGCTGGTGCACATGAACTGGCGCATGGCCGCCAAAGCCGCCGGCGCCGACCTGAAGGCCTTTAAGACCCCAGAAGAATTCGCCGCCGCCGCGGGCGCGCTGCCGCGCGATATCCCGGTCTATATAGATTCCGAACTTGGCGACGGCGTCAAAGGCGAAGATATCGCCGTGGACTTGCACGAGCGCGGCTTCACCGACCTCACCATGGCCACCGGCCACGGCGCCGAAAAATTCGCGGCCCTGCCCTGGCTGAAAGTCACCGGCAAAGAGCCCCCCTGGCAATGACCGTGACTCCGACATATTCATAAAGCGGGCTTACAGCGCACTTTTTTTCCTTTTTCATTTGAAATATGCGTTTCAAATGAAAACATTATCCTTTCACGCCGCAAGCCCGCAAAGCCGCTACCCAGGAGCCTGTCCGATACAAGCAATTTTGTATGTAATTAACGCTTTTGACCTGCGCTTTTGCGTGCTCAATTCGCAACCTCCGTAGAGAAAGTGCTTGTTGCTCGCTTCTTCGGTTCGCCGACAAAAGCGAGAGTTTAGCTGTGAAAGCCTTGTGTCGGACAGGCTCCTGGTGTTGCGATTCATGTGTTTGCCTGGGCACGGCATAAGAAATGCTCTGTTTTGGGTGGTTGTCATACAATGATTCCACCGGCGGGAGCGTCTCCAAGGATAGCGTCCTATCCCTGCTGTCTGAAGAGGGGACGCCTGCGGTTGCGCCTTCCGTGGTAATATCTGTACCAGCCCGGCACGAGCTTCCCAATGTAAAAACACTCACAGAAGAAATTCCCGCTGAAAATCGTATTTTATTCCTTAACAGTCTTGTTTTAAGGAATGGACGCATAGTTTTTGCGGATGCTTCAGTGTTAAGATCTGTCCGTTTTCGAAAAGCGGAAGTCATAAAAGAACTGTTTACGGGTGCGGATACTGGTAGCACGGATGGAGTTGGAGCCGCTCAACCTTTTAAAATATCAGAGTTCTACAGGATCTCCCGGCCAATGTGCAGAATGATTTCCTGGAAAATATGACGTTTAAAAACGGAGAATTCGTGGCCGCAAAGATAGGAGGCCTGATGGAAGTGGTTGGCTCAGAGCGGATAAAAGGGATTATCGGCGCTCTCGCGGCCAAAACAGAAAGTTCAAAAACATTATGCGGGAACGGGGTCTGCTATGATGCCGGCTGTTTTTCGCATGGGTGTGAAGAATCCACGACCCACTCCGTGTGTACCAGCTCGTGTAATAATTGAATCGACTTTGGCGGCCTGGAATATTCAGAAGGTCTTGTGCGGGGAGGAAAAATGAGGAAAATGGTCATTGTATGCGGTTTGGCGGGTGTGGCGGCGTTCGGGGGCGGATGCGCCTCGCCGGCCGGCCGCAACGCCGACATCTCGCAAGCGCTGGTAAAAGAGGCCCGGCCCGACCTGGACGTAGTGGCCGCCGCCGCCGCCAGATTCAGGGAAGGAGATTTCTCCGACGCCGCTTTAAAAACACACTCCGACGGCGAGCTGGACCAGCTCTACGAGGCGCTATACAGGGTGAATTTCTACTACCCGGGCCGGAAAAACAGTATCGTGCTGCAGCGCGGCGTGCTTGAGGAGAGGCTGCGGCGCAAGCGGCAGACGAACGAAGACGGAGAGCGTATGCACAAAGTCTACATCGGCGCCAGGATGTTCAAAGACGCCGCGGCTATCGGGAAACTCTTCCCTGGGGCCGAATTCCCCGCCGTCCCTGAGTTGATTGTTTCCGGCGGCGGCGGCGAAAATAAGTGGCGCGTTTATGATATCTCCGATGGCGGCAAAAGGGCGGAACTGCGGTCTTTGCCGTTAGCCGCCGGGCGAAGGATAATAATGGAGATATTCACCGGCTGCCCCACGGCAGAGAAGGCCCTGGGGGACATCCTGGCTGACCCCGCCCTGTCCGACGCCTTTAGGAAATACGGCCTTCTGGTGACGGATCGGTTCGACGCCGTAGGGGTGCTTCTTTGGCGGGAACACTTCAAATTTCCCGAGGTATACATCGCGCATCGGCGGGACGAATTCCCGGGGGTTAACTTCCGTACTTCGCCTAATTTCTATTTCCTGGATGCCGGGGAGATAAAACATTCCTTCTTCGGCTGGGCCGACAAAAGCCGGCCCGACTCCGGCGCGGCCAACCTGCTCAAAGGGCTGCGGGCTATCTCCGTCCCGGTGGAGGAGGCCGGTCATGGGGGCTGATATGCCCATGGTGCGGCGGGCCGGTCTTTTGCCGGCGCTGATCTGCGTAGCGTTCTGCTCCGCTCAGGGCCCGCTCCACGCCGGTCCCGCGGACCGGGCCGCCGGCACTGGGGAGCCTGCCCGAGAGATCGCCGCGGCCGAGATTAATTCCAGGCTTGAAGGGGCCGCGCATACTGACGGACAAGCAGGCCGGGAAAGGAGTAAAAAACACGGTTGCTCGTGATGAAGGAGTTCCTTCGAGAACTCCCGCCGGACGAGAGGGCGAAGGTGCTGGGCAGTTTTGTGCTGGTCAATGGCGCCGTCGCTTCTTTTTATGTCGGCCCGCTTCGGGCGCGGCTGCGTCCGGAAGCCGTTGCCGGGAAGGTACGGGCTTTGAGCGGGTCATTCCGGGAGAATCTGCCGGAACGGTCCCGTGAGGCCCGGCGCCATGCGGAACTGTCCGCGCTCCTTGGGGATGTTCCGGAAAAGACCAGGAACGAATTCCTGGACAGCCTGGTGTTAGCGGACGGCGTTCTGGTCTCCGCTAAAGTCGGCGGCCTGCGCCGCAGAATGGACGACGCCAGGCTGAAGAATATTCTGGATCGGCTCGCGTACGACAGTCATGAAGTGCCGGGGATAAAAAGCTTTGGCGCCGTCTGCGGGAACGGCTGGTGCACGCACTCAGCTTGCGTCATGCTGCGCGGCACGGTTAAGGAAGACGACCGTCCCGCCGCAGCGCCGGCGGACAAGGATACCGTCTGTTACAGCGCCTGCGGGAAGTTTTAGTCCCGCCGCTGCCCAGTAATGCCGCTCCGAGGCCGCGAATAAGGAAAAGGAAGAGGCCAAGAAGCTGAAGGGGTTCGCCCGGGGCGTAACGATAGTGGCCGTAGCCCCGGGCTTTTAAACGGCCGCGGGAAATGCTAAACTGATTGTTCAGTCACCAGGAGATTTACGGGCCCATAGCTCAGTTGGTTAGAGCAAGCGACTCATAATCGCTGGGTCGTAGGTTCAAGTCCTACTGGGCCCAGTTTTTGCCGCAAATAAAAAGGCCGTCCGGTTTTCCGGGCGGCCTTTTTATTGCCTTGGGGCGCCTTATTTCTTTACCGCTTTTTCCTTCTCGTAGCCGTACTCGGCCTTGAGCGGGCCGCCGGGCTCGTAGTCTCGCAGCGCGCGCAGGGTGTTCTTCTCGAAGACGAATTCCTTCACCAGGCGGCCGTCGGCGGTGTAGACCTTGACCAGACCGTCGGGGATCTTGCCGCCCTGGCTGATGACGTTGTACGCCTTGTCCAGGTGCACCTTGCCCACGTATTTGCCGTTGAGCTGGAAGGAGAAGCGCTCGCCGCGCGCCAGTTCCAGCGTTTTCACCGTGATCTGGGAGTCGGGCCCGCCGTCGGCGGCGGCCTTAGCGGCGGGCGCGGCCTGCGCCTGGGGCGGGGCGGCGGGCTTGTCGTCGGCGTAATAGGTTTCGGAGGAGAGCGCGCCGTCGGGGCCGTACTCGCGCTTCCAGCCGTTGAGCTGGTCGCTGCGGTAGGAGGCCTCCATCAGCAACTTGCCGTCCTCGGTGTGGTAGCGCAGCAGGCCGTCCTTGCCGCCGGCCAGGTAATAGGCCTCGGCCTGCAGGGCGCCGGACTGGTAATAGGCTTTCAGCGTGCCGTTGGCCTTGCCGCCCAGCATGGTCTTTACCGTCTTCAAGCCGCCCTCCGGGTAGTATTCCGTATAGGTGCCGTCCTTTATCGCCCCTTCCAGGGTCAGCGGGCCGCCGGCGGCGTCGAAGGTTTCTGTGGCGATAGCCACGCCGTTCTCGGAGTAGACCAACTGGCGGGTCATGGTGCTGGGGTAGACGGTGGCGAAGGTGAGCGCCGGGGCGGGCTCGGCCACGGCGGCGGGCTGGGCGGAGGAGACTTCCACCGCAGCGGCGGTAGAGGGCTGCACGGCGGCGGGCGCGGAGGAGATCTCCAGTTTGGCCGGCGGCAGCGGCGCGGCCTCGGCGGCCTTGCGCTCCTGTATGTCGGCCTTCTTTATGGTCAGGGCGCCGTAGCGGGTCTTGACCAGCAGCGTGTCGTCCATCTCGCCGGTCACTTCGCCTTCCAGCCTGGCGCCGTCCTGCATCAGGAAGGTGTCGGCCCGGCAAACGGCCGGGGTAAAAAGGATAATAGTATAAAGCAGGTATTTCATAGGCCCTCCATTCTCTATTCTACCAAAGAAAAAAGGGTTAAAAGCAGGCCGCAGCCAAGGAAGGGGTCTTGACAGAATGATACCCGCATGGTATCATTAACCTACATTATGAAACTCATAAACAGGGACGTAGATTACGCGGCGCGGGCGCTGACCTTCATGGCCAGAGCCAACAAACCCACCGTTTCGGTGGCGCAGATGCAGGAGCAGGTGGGGGTCAGCGGGCCATTCTTGCGCAAGATCATGCAGAAACTGCATAAAGCCGGTATCGTGCACGCCGTGAAGGGCAAGGGCGGCGGCTTCGCCATGGCCCGCAACCCGGACAAGGTCACCCTGAAGCAGCTGATGGAGGTGCTGCAGGGCCCGCTGCGGCTTAATGACTGCGTTTTTGGCGAGAAGATCTGCCAGCGGCACGCGGCCTGCGTGCTGCGGCACAAGATCGCCGGCATAGAGAGCCGGCTGCTGGCCGAGGTGGCCGCCGTTACGATAAAGGACCTGGCATGAAGACCAAGCGACAGATGGTGAAGATCGACGAGGAGAAGTGCGACGGCTGCGGCAACTGCGTGACCGGCTGCCACGAAGGCGCGCTGCAGGTGATAGACGGCAAGGCCCGGCTGATCAGCGACCTGCTTTGCGACGGCCTGGGCGCCTGCATAGGCGAATGCCCGCAAGGCGCGATCACCATAGAGACGCGCGAGGCCGCGCCTTACGACGAGGTGAAGGTGATGGAGGGCATGGTCAAGCACGGCCCCAACACCATTAAGGCACATTTAAAGCACCTGCGGGACCACGCGCAGAAGGCGTTCCTGAAGCAGGCTTTCGATTACCTTAAGAAACACAAGATCCCTAACCCCCTGGAGGAAGAGATGGCCAAGAAAAAAGAGCACGAGCCCTGCGGCTGCCCCGGCGGCCGCACCATGGATTTCCGCGAGCCCTGCGGCTGCGACGACGGCGGCGACGCCCCGGCGGCCCAGTCCCGGCTGCGGCAGTGGCCGGTGCAGTTGCACCTGGCTTCGCCGATGGCGCCGTATTTTCAGAAGGCCGACCTGGTGGTGGCGGCCGACTGCACGGCCTTCGCCTACGGCAATTTCCACAACGACTTCATAAAGGGCAAGGCCATAGTCATCGCCTGCCCCAAGCTCGACGACGGGCAGGAGATCTACGTCGAAAAGGTGCAGGCCCTGATAGAGGACGCCAAGGTGAATACGCTGACCGTGGTGACCATGGAGGTGCCCTGCTGCAACGGCCTGCTGGCGATGGTGAAGCAGGCCGCCGCCGCCGCCAAGCGCAAGGTGCCGGTGAAGCACGTGGTGGTCGGCATACAGGGCGGCATCAAGAACGAAGATTGGGTGTAAGGTAGGAAAAGAGGGAGGAACCCGGCCGGGCGGCGACGCCCGGCCTTTTTCCTCTTTACGGGGGCGGCCGTAAGGGCTAGAATATAACCTGCTCCGGCGCGGGCCGGGGGGAGGGGACAATGAAGAACACTATAATTTTCCTGCTGGTGATGTCGGCTTCTATCTACGCGACGCTGCTGGCCAAGCCTGACCTGTATTTCAACAAGCGGGTGGACTACAGGGAGTTCACCGTGCGCACGCGCGTTCCCATGACGCCCTCGGAAGTGGAGGGCACGCTGGAGTCGGCGCGGGAGCGCATCGTGACCTCGGAGCTGTTCAAGGAAGGGATGAAGTTCGACATCTACCTGCCTGCTTCGAGGGGGCAGTTCACTTTCTTTACGCCGTTGCAGAACGGGGACTACGTGCGCGTCAGCACGCTCAACGGCGGCATCTTCCTGGCGGCGGCGGATTTCAAGGCCGGCGAAGCGCGCAAGGTGCCCGGCGACGCCAAGTACCGCAGTCTCAGCTCGGTCATAACCGTGGGCGCGGCCTGGGATATGACCAAGCGCAAACTGCGCCCGCTCACTTACATGTTCATGCACGAATGGAAGGTGCGCGGCTACGCCGCGATACTGGCCGGGCTGAACGGGGACTTCAGCCCCTCCGACGCCTGCGCCGCCACCGGCACGCCGGAGCAGCAGGATTACCGCTACCGCCTGATGCTGGAAACGGTGCTGAAAGAAGAGCAGGTCTTCTACAACGACCTGCTCGATTCCAATTTCAGCTATGCCAACGCCGAGATGCGCCTGAAAAAAGCCTATTGCGGCAACTAGCCGGGCTTAGCCGCCCGCGCCGGCCTTTTCCGCCAGGAGGCGGTAGCGCCGGCTGAAATCCTCCATGCCGGTGTTCTCCTTGTAGCGGTGCGTCTCCAGCCAGAGCAGGTAGCCGGCGTCCGCGGCCGGGTCCAGGCCGCCGGGCCCGGGCAGCCGCAGCGCCTCCATGGCGGCGGCGTACTCCTCTTCTATCCTGAATAATTCCGCCGTATATTCCCCGGCGATGCCGAAGCCTTCCATGGCCGGCTTGGACCCCATCCTGGCGAGCAGGGCTTCCTTGGCCGCCGTGTAATCTTCCAGCAGCTTGTCTGCTGCGGCCGTCTTGGCCGAAAATTGGTTGGCCCGCTCTATCGCCACCTCCTTCCCGGGAGAGGACGGGGACATGAACCTGATGGAAATAAATACCGCTACGGCCAGGATGCCCCCGACGGCTGCAAAGCGCCGCAAGCTCTCCTTAAAGGGAGAGAGGGACGCGGCCGGCGCGGCCTCCGCGGGAACGGGTTTCTCCTTGGGCGGCCGCTTTGCGAAAGGCTCGTAGCAGAGCCCGCAGTACAGCGCGTCCCACTTGTTCCAGTAGCCGCATTTGAAGCATTTCTTCTTTTTCACGGTTTTTAATAATACCAAAAAAGCGCGGCGGCTTAACTTTAGCCGCGGATATTTGATAAGATATTTTCACGGCGCGGTGGCCAAGTGGTAAGGCGACAGTCTGCAAAACTGTTATTCGCGGGTTCGATTCCCGCCCGCGCCTGCCTTCTTTTCTAACTATAATCTGGAGGAGGGGAAACCCCCTGAACACCCATGAACCTCAGCAGATTAGCCCTGTCCCTCGGCCAGTCGGCCACCCTTAAACTCAACGAATTAGCCAACAACCTCAAAGCCGAGGGCAAGCCGGTCATCCACCTGGGCGGCGGCGAGCCCGAAGAAAAAATACCGCGCGGCGCGCTCGAGGAAAGCGGCAAGATGCTCGACGCCGGCTTCGTGCGCTACACTCCCACGTCGGGTACGGCCGCGCTGAAGAAGGAGATAGCCGCCTATACCGAGCAGTATTACGGCGTGAAGCCCGGCCCGAAGAACATCGTGGTGGCGTCGGGCGCCAAACAGGCCATCTATAATTTCCTGGTCGCCGTGGTCGACCCCGGCGACGAGGTGATCTTCCCCGCGCCCTACTGGGTGAGCTATCCCGAGATGGTGAAGCTGGCCTACGGCAACCCCGTAGTGGTGCGGCCGCGCGAGGGCGAGCTGCTGGCCAAGGCCGCCGACATAGAGGCCCATATCACCAGCCGCACCAAGGCCATCCTGCTCAACAGCCCCAACAATCCCTCGGGCCAGGTCTACGGCGAGGATTTCATACGCAGGATGGTGGAGGTCTGCGAGGACCGCGGCGTCTACCTGCTGATGGATGACATCTACAACCGCCTGGTCTTCGACGGGCTCAAGGCCCCTTCGGCCTTTAATTTCTCCAACAAGCCGCTCAACGAGTCGCCTATCGTCTCCATTAACGGCGTCTCCAAGACCTTCTCCATGACCGGTTACCGCATAGGCTGGAGCGTGGCCAACGAGGCCATCACGCAGGCTATGATCAAGGTGCAGGCGCAGGTTTCCTCGTGCCCGTCGGCGCTCAGCCAGGCCGCCGCGGCCGGCGCGTTGCGCGAGGGGGACGCCTTCGTGGAGAACCTGAAGGCCGGCCTGCAGAAGAAGCGCGACGTGATGGTGGCCGAACTGGCCAAGCTCAAGAAGGTGAAGCTGCACAAGCCACAGGGTACTTTCTACAGCTTCGCCGATTTCAGCGCCTATGAGAAGGATTCGGCGAAGCTTTCCGCCCTGCTGCTGGAGAAGGCCATGGTGGTGGCCGTGCCCGGAGTCGAGTTCGGACTGGAAGGCCACCTGCGCCTGAGCTATTGCGGCGCCGAAAAGGACATAGTCGAAGGCGTGAGCCGCATACGCAAAATCCTGGATTAAGAGAGGGATCATGATAGAAACCAAAGAGAGACCCGCGATGAACGACATAAAAACTTCCAAGACCGTCCACAAGAACCTGTCCGGGGCCGCGATCTACGAACACGCTGTCGCCAAAAAAGAGGCCGAGATCACCGCCGGCGGCGCGCTGTGCGCCCGCACCGGCAAGCATACCGCCCGCTCCGCCAACGATAAGTTCATAGTGAAGGAGCCCGGCAGCGAAAAGAACATCTGGTGGGACAATAACGCGGCCATCGACGAGGCCACTTTCGACCGGCTTTACGCCAAGGTGCAGAACTACCTGGCCGACAAGGAGCTCTACCAGCGCGACTGCTATGCCGGCTCCGACCCGAAGAACCGCCTGAGCGTGCGCGTGTACACCGAGCTCGCCTGGCACAGCCTGTTCGCCGGCCATATGTTCATAGAGCCGCCGGCCGCAGAGCTGCAGAACTTCGACCCCCAATTCACCGTGGTCTGCGTGCCCGGTTTCCACGCCCTGCCGCAGGTGGACGGCACCCGCGGCGCCGCGTTCATCCTGCTGAACTTCAAGAAAAAGGTCATCCTGATAGGCGGCACCGCCTACGCCGGAGAGATCAAGAAATCCATCTTCTCCGTGATGAACTACCTGCTGCCGCTCAAGGGCGTGATGCCCATGCACTGCTCCGCCAACGTAGGCAAGAAGGACGACACCGCCATCTTCTTCGGCCTCTCCGGCACCGGCAAGACCACGCTCTCCTCCGACCCGCTGCGGCGCCTCATCGGCGACGACGAGCACGGCTGGAGCGATAACGGCGTCTTCAACTTCGAGGGCGGCTGCTACGCCAAGGTGATCAACCTCAGCGCCGAGGCCGAGCCCCAGATCTACGCCGCCACCGGGCGCTTCGGCACCATCCTCGAGAACGTAGTATACGACAAGCACACCCGCGCCCTGGACCTCAACGACGGGTCGCTGACCGAGAATACCCGCGCGGCCTACCCGCTGGAATTCATCGACAACGCCATCAAGGGCGCCGCTTTCCCGCACCCGAAGAACATCGTGATGCTTACCTACGACGCCTTCGGCGTGCTGCCGCCCATAGCGCGGCTCTCGCCCGAGCAGGCCATGTACCACTTCATCAGCGGCTATACCGCCAAGGTGGCCAATACCGAGATGGGCATCAAGGAGCCCAAGGCGACCTTCAGCACCTGCTTCGGCGCGCCCTTCATGAGCCACCACCCCTCGGTCTACGCCGAGCTGCTGGAGAAGAAGATGAAGGCCAGCAAGGCCGAGTGCTGGCTGATCAATACCGGCCTGTGCGGCGGCCCCTACGGCGTGGGCAAGCGCATGAGCATCAAGCATACCCGCGCGCTGCTCAACTCCGCCCTCGACGGCGCCCTCTCCAAGGTCAAGTTCACCAAGGACCCGGTATTCGGTTTCGAGATCCCGGCCGAGTGCCCCGGCGTGCCCGCCGAGGTGCTGAACCCGCGCGAGACCTGGGCCGACAAGGCCCTCTACGACGCCAAGTGCAAGGAGCTGGCCGGCCTGTTCGCCGCGAACTTCAAGAAGTTCAACGTGACCAGCGCCGCCATCAACGGGGCCGGCCCGAAAATATAAGGCCAGCCCCGACAGAAGGCCCCCCGCCGCCGGGGGGCCTTTTTTTTGCCGCCGGGGACCGCGCGCATTTTTTTGTTATCATAAAGATAATCTGACGGCGGGGGAGAAAACGATGCTCCTGTTAAGGCTTCTGTTCTTGTTGCTGCTGCCCGGAGCGGTTTCGGCCGCCAGCCTGGCGGACAGGACTTTTTACATTACCGACGGCGACAGCTGCGAGACCCGGGCCCCCGCCGGCCAGCCGGCCGGGGACCTGGCCGCGCTAAAGCGCCGCCTGGTGGGCAAGACCGGCATCTATTGCGTGAGCTGGCGCATGGAAAAAGAGGACTTCGCTGGACTCAAGGATCCCGCCATCTACCTGGGCCGCGTGGGCGACGTCAGCGAGCTGTACCTGGACGGCAAAAAGATAGGCCTGACCAGCGGCATCCCGGCCGGCGGCTGGCACTTGCACGCGCTGCACAGCTATTACTACCTGCCGCCCTGGCTGGTCGGCAAGGGCGCGGCCGCCACGCTGAAGGTGCACAAGTTCTTCCGGGCCGGCTCCGGCCCGCTGGACGGCATGGAGATAGGCGGCTGGGACGAGATACGCAAAAAAGGGCGCCTGCGGAATTATATACAGACCGACCTGCTGCTGCTGCTCTCCATCGTCTTCGCTTTCGTCGGCGTGCTGATCTTCGGCCTGTTCCGTCGGCACCCTGCCTTCTCCAGCTACCGCACCTTCTCGCTGGCCTGCCTGACCGGGGCGATGTTCTCGCTGTCGCTGAGCCGCGTATTGTATTTTTTCATCAGCGACTACGCCGCCATCTACAAGTACAACTGCACGGTGGGCGCCCTGTTCTTCTACTTCTTCCTGACCTATTTTTACGGCCGCCTGCGCTCGGCGCGCTACTTCTCCGGCATCAACGCTGCGGGCACGGCCGTGTTCCTGGCCGGCATACTCTTCAGCCCCACGCTCAAGGGCACTTCGGACTTCTACGCCGCCTGGCTGTTCTTCGTCTATCTGAACCTGCTGCTGGTGCTGGGGCACACGGTATACAGCCGCCGCGAGCAGCCGGGCTACCTGAGCCGGGCCGCCGGCACCGGCATACTGCTGGCCGCGCTGACGCACGACATCCTGGTCTACGCCGACCTCGCGTCCGGCGCCAACTGGATCCCTTACGCCATCTTCCTGGTGCTGTTCGCCTTCGTCTTCATCGTGCTGACGGACATGGAGCAGATCTACCTGGCCGCCTCCAAGATGGACTTCGCGGTGCGCGAGCGCAACAAGCTGCAGGAGGACCTGACGCGCGTGGCCAGCATCGCGGCGGTGGGGCAGATGGCCTCGCAGGTAGCCCACGACATCCGCTCGCCGCTGGCGGCGCTGGACGCCTCGCTCAAGAACGCGGCGCAGCTGCCCGAGGAGCAGCGGGTGATGGTGCGGCACGCCGTCAACCGGATCCGCGACATCGCCAACAACCTACTGGAGCGGACCAGGCCTCAGCCGGCGGCGGCCGCGGGGGACCCGCTGGAGCTCCGCCTGCTGTCGAGCCTGATAGACCCCGTCGTGACCGAAAAGCGCATGCAGTTCGGTTCGCGGACTGGCATACATATCGATTTCGAACTGACCCGCGAGTCTTACGGCCTGTTCGCCAGGGTGCAGCCGGTGGAACTGGGGCGCGTGGTGTCCAATTTGGTCAACAACGCCGTGGAGGTGCTCGGCGAAGCGGGCCAGGTGCGCCTGGGCCTGGCCGCCGACGACGGGCACGTGCTGCTGACGGTGGCCGACGACGGGCGCGGCATACCGGCGGAACTGCTGGAAAAGATAGGGCAGCGGGGGGAGACTCACGGCAAGGCCGGCGGCTACGGGCTGGGCCTGTACCACGCCAGGACCACCGTGGAAGGCTGGGGCGGTTCCATAGCCATAGCTTCGCGGGAGGGCAAGGGGACCACGGTAACGGTGCGGCTGCCCAGGGCCGAGGTGCCGGAGGATTTCGTGAAGGGGCTGGAGCTGGAGCCGGGCCGGGCGGTGGTGGTGCTTGACGACGATTCCACCATACACCATGTCTGGCAGGGGCGCTTCAAATCCGCCGGCGCGGCCGCTCACGATATAGACATCATCCATTTCATCGAGCCGGTGCGGCTGCGCAAATGGGTAAAGGCCAACCCGGATAAGGTAGCCGGCGCGCTGTGCCTTTTCGATTACGAACTGCTGGACTGCGCCGATACCGGCCTGAGCCTGGCGCAGGAGCTGGGGCTGGCCCGCCAGGTGATACTGGTGACCAGCCGGCACGAGGAAAAGCGGGTGGTCGACGAGGCGAAGCGCCTGAAGATACGCCTGCTCCCTAAGGGGCTGGCCGGCCTGGTGCCGATACGCATCAAGCCGGCCGGGCGCGCCGCGCGCGCGGTGCTGCTCGACGACGACATGCTGGTGCAGATGAACTGGCGCCTGGCCGCCAAAGCCGCCGGCGTGGAGTTCAGCGCCTTCGAGACCCCGCAGGAACTGTACGCGGGCCTGGAGGGATTGCCCAGGGACACGCCGCTCTACCTGGATTCCGAGCTGGGCCGTGGCGTAAAAGGCGAGGTGCTGGCCGCGGAGCTGAAGGAAAAGGGCTTTTCCAACATAACCCTCACTACGGGCCACGCCCCCGAAAAGTTCGCCGGCCTGCCCTGGCTGAAGGTGACCGGCAAGGAGCCGCCCTGGGCCTAGGCCGCCCGCCGGCCGCGCGCCGACTATTCTATTGACACCGCCGAGGGAAAATAGGTTATATGTACTTGTAATTTAGAAGTATATACCACAGGAGGAAGTACAATGCCCGCTGCAAAAGCAAACTCGAAGTTCATGGCCCCCATCACCCCTAACGAGACCCTGGCCGCGGTTATCGGCGCCAAGCCGGTTCCCCGCACCGAGATCGTGAAGAAACTGTGGGCCTACATCAAGAAGAACAACCTGCAGGACAAGAAGAACAAGCGCAACATCAACGCTGACGAGAAGCTGCTGAAGCTGTTCGCCGGCAAGAAGCAGGTCACGATGTTCGACCTGGCCAAGATCATCGGCAAGAACGCGAAATAAGCCGGTAATCACGAGTTAACGCCGCCCGCGTCAAAACGGGCGGCGTTTTTCTTTGGGGACGCTGCTTCCTATCTTCCTATTTTTAGATGTATTTGGCTGCTCAGGGCCGGTTCTGGGTGGTTAGGAAGATAGGAAGCAGCGTCCCCTTATGGGTCTAAAGGCCTATATGGGGCTGGGTCTTTAGGGATTGACATTCGTCAACTCTTGTTTCATAATATATACAGGTGAACATTATGAAACGCGCGCTGAATATGCTGATGACGCTGACGCTGGCCCTGGGGGCCGGCTCCTTGGCGCGCGCCGGCAGCGACGACCCTTCCGTCACCCCCGCCGCCTACCATGGCGACAATGATCTGCGCGAGGCCTACGAAGCCAGCCAGCGCATGCGCATGCTGTCCGAGTCCACCGTGGCGCTGTTCTCCCCCAGGAACCTGTTCCTGGACGAGGCCACCGGCAACTACAATCTGAAGAAGCTCAATGTGAAGCAGAAGTTCAACCTGCGCGACGGCGAGACCTTTAACGACCAGCCCTCCGGCGCCTTCTGCTCCGGGGTCCTGGTGGGCGAAGACCTGGTGCTGACGGCCGGCCACTGCCTGGCGCCGCATCCCAAGGGCGGCCCGTGCGGCAGCGTGCTCTTCGCTTTCGGCTTCGCCTACAGCCGCGCCGGCGCCGCGCCGGTCTCCATACCGGCCGAGGACGTCTACGGCTGCTCCGAGGTGGTGCAGCAGCACGTGCGCGAGCAGGACAAAGAAGGCTTCGGCGAGCACTTCACCTGCCGCAACGGCAGCTGCCAGACTTTCGCGGTGAACGGCAAGGGCGCCGACTACGCCCTGGTCCGCCTGAACAGGCCCGTCAAGAACCGTGTGCCCCTGGCCATAAGCCGCGTCGCCGTCAAGTCCGGGGCCAGGGTGGGCGCCATAGGCTATCCCAGCGGCATGCCCGTAAAGGTGCAGGAGGAAGGCGCCAGCGTCAGGAGCGTCACCGCCAACGGCTACTTCGTCACCGACCTGGACACCTTCGGCGGTAATTCCGGCAGCCCCGTTTTCAACCTGGACACCTACAAAGTCGAGGGCATACTGGTGCGCGGCGACCCCGATTACGCCTACGCTTCCAATACCTCCAGCGGCGCCGTGGTGAACGACCCCCGCCGCCCCTACCAGTACGCGCCCGGCCGCGCCAACTACTACGCCCAGGACGGCGGCGACGGCGAAGAAGTGACCCTGATAAACGAGGTACAGGCCCTGATCCCCGTCACCCGCTTCGAAGCCGCGCTGGACCAGGCCGCCCGCCAGGTCTCCCGGCCCGCGAGCGCCGCCCCCAAGGCCGTGCCCGCCATCTACTCTCCCGGCCAGGGCGTCGGCGTGCAGCCCGCCGTCTACTACGCGCCCGAGCCCTCCGCGCCCCAGCCGGTGCGCATCTGAGGCGGTTATGAAAACTATACTTATTCTGGCTTTCGCGCTCGCCCTGCCCTTTCAAGCTGCGGCTCAGAATAAAACCATATACGGCGGAGACAGCCGCCTGGACTTCTACGAGGTCACCGACCGCGCGGAGCGCGCGGCCATGATGTCGGCCGTGTCGCTGTTCCGCGACACCGCGCTGGCCGACGCCGGCGAGGTCTTCGCCGTGAACGGCGCTATTTTCGGGCACGAGCGCCGCGCCATCTGCCCCGGCCAGAGGTTCTTCGAGCAGCGCAGCGCGGCCTTCTGCTCCGGCACGCTGATAGCGCCCGACCTGGTGCTTACCGCCGGCCACTGCATGGGCGACAAGAACAAGCCGCCCAGCCGCTGCGAGCGGGCGCGTTTCGTGTTCGGCTACGCCGTCTCCGCCGAGGGCTCGGCCACCGACACCATAGCCAAAGCGAACGTTTACTCCTGCTCCAAGGTAGAGATCTACGCCAACGGCGCCGCCGGCGACTATTCCGTGGTCCGGCTGGACAGGCCGGTGCAGGGGCCCCCGGCAGCCAGGCTGCACGCCGGCGCTTTCCCCGAGGCCGGCAGCGCCATCTTCACCGTGGGCGGGCCTTACGGTCTGCCGCTCAAGGTGGTCAACGACGCCTCGGTGCGCTTCGTGAACGAGGCCGGAACCTTCTTCGGCACCAATCTCGACACTTCGGGCGGCAATTCCGGCGGCGGTATTTTCAGCGCGCGCGACGGCGCGCTGATCGGGGTGCATACGGCCAGCTGGGACCCGGACCTGGTTGAGATACCGCTGCCTCCCAACCACGGCCTGCCGGCCGAAGACGCCCGCGTTAAGGCCGGGAAATGCAAAACTATCACCGCCCTGGAGCAGGACGGCGGCAGCGGCAAGAAGGGTTATGTGCTTTCCAAGATCCCCGGCCTGGCGGCCCTGCTGCGCGGGGATGCCCGCGGCGATGCCGAAGCTGCGGTGAACGTACCCGTAGCCGATATTCCAACCGGCCGTGCGGACCTGGCCCGGTTCGGCGCCATCCCGTAAACCGCGGGAGGATAAAAGAGCGAGGCCCGGTTTTCAGCCGGGCCTCGCTCTTTTTTTTGCGGCGCGCTTAGTCCTTGCGGCGGTCCACTATGTAGTGGCTCTTGTCGGAGGCCTTGGCGGCCTTCTTGAGCTCGGTGCCGATGTTGCTGACATGGGCGAAGGACTGCAGCGGGCGTACCGTGTTGTGCACGATGCCGATGGCGATGGACAGGAAGGGGAACTTCCTGATATTGCCCTGCCGGTCGGTGGCCACGATGTGGCCGCGCTCGCGGTCGGCCTTGCTGTAGAAGGAGGGGGCGATCTCGTCGAAAGCGTGCACGATGCGCTTGGCCAGTTCCTCCGAGCGCTCGTACGTGGTGACCACGATGAAGTCGTCGCCGCCGATGTGGCCGATGAAATCCTCGGAGTTCTCGTTCTGGATGGTCAGCTTGACCAGCAAATTGGCGGTGGCCTTCAGGATGCGGTCGCCGGCCTCGAAGCCGTAGATGTCGTTGTAGGCCTTGAAATTGTTCAGGTCCAGGTACAGCACGGCGAAAGGCCCGCCCTTCTGGATCTCGCGTTCCACCCGGGCCTGGATGGACGGGTTGCCCGGCAGGCGGGACAGCGGGTTGGTGTCGAGCACCTGCTTGTTGCGCTTGAGGATCATGCGGATGCGCGCCACCAGCTCGTCGGCGTCCACCGGCTTGATCAGGTAATCGTCTATGCCCATGCTCAGGCCCTTGAGCTTGGCGTGCTTCTCGCCGAAGGCCGTCACTATCATGATGGGGATATGGGCGAACAGGGGGTTGTTCTTTAGGTCCTGGGCCACTTCCAGGCCGTTCTTGCGCGGCATGTTGTAGTCCAGCACGATGATGTCGGGGTGGGTCTCGAAGACGGCCTTCATGGCCTCCACGCCGTCGGTGGCGGTGATCACGTCGAAGCCGGAGTATTCCACCATCTCCTTCATCAGGTACAGCAGCTCGGTCTGGTCGTCGGCCATCAGCACGCGCGGTTTGGAGGGCGCCAGCGGCGCCGGGGAGCCCTCGGGCGCCGGCGCGGGCCCCTGCGAGGTCTGCTCCTCGATGAGCTTGATCAGCAGGTCGGCGGGGATATCCCGCGAGACGATCTCGGGCAGGCCGGTGAGGATGCCGCGCTCCTGGTAATTGTCCAGGCGCAGCGCGCTGAGCACGATGATCGGGATCTTGGCGGTGTCGGCCGACTCCTGCATCTCGTCCATGATGGCGAAGCCGTCCTTGCCCGGCATCATGATGTCGAGCAGCAGCGCGTCCGGCTCCTCGGAGCGCAGCACGTCGAGCACGGCCACGGGGTTGTTGACCACCACGGAGCGGTAATTGTTGGCTTCCAGGAACATCTGCACGAGGTCGGAAAATTCGGTGTCGTCGTCGGCGACCACCACGGTCTGCTGGCGGCCCTCCGCCGGGGGGGCGGCCTTGAGCAGCGCGGCCTTGAGGGCCTCGAAATCCACGGGCTTGGTCAGGTAGCCGCAGACGCGGGGCGACGGGCCGGTGACGATCTCGGTCTTACGGGTCTGCGAGAAGACTATGATCTTCTGCGCCTCGGTAAAGGGGTTCTTCTTCAGTTCGTTGATGAACTCCAGCGGGTTGAAGGCCTGGATGAGGATGTTGAGTATGACGAGGTCCGGCTTCCAGTTCTGCACGGCCGTGAGGGCCTGCTGGTAGTTGGCCACGGTCTGGGCCTTGTAGCCGCGGCCCTCCAGGAAAGTGGTCAGCGCGGCCGCCGCGGGGGCGTCGGTGTCAACGAGGAGGATCTTCTTGGCTGCGGCGTCCATGCTGTGATTTTAACATTTATAAAAAGGGTTTGCGCGCCCCCATTATTTGTAGAATTCAGGGGTGGCTGACAAAGAAAATCCGTGGGGTTACGCCCAGATAGGGCTGGAGCTGGCCGGCGCCGTGCTGCTGGGCTTTTTCGGCGGCTACTGGCTGGACCGGCGGCTCGACACCCTGCCCTGGCTGACGCTGGCGGGGGCCGTGACCGGCCTGGCCGGCGGTTTCTTCCTGGTGGCCAGGGAACTTTTTAAAATAGAGCCGCCCGGCGGGGGGAAGAAGTGACCGGCTGGCAGGCGGTCCTGTGCGGCTCGCTGCTGGGGGCCGCGGCGGGCTGGCTGTCGCGGCTGGCGCTTAAACGCGTTATACGCTCCTCCGACAGCGTCTTCTATTCGGTTTTCGTGGGCGGGGTGTTCGCCAGGCTGGGGCTGCTGGCGGCGGCGGTTTGTCTTTTGCGCCGGGAAAATTATACAATTATTGTCTTATTTATCGCGCCCATGATACTGGCGCAGATGATTTTTGAGGCGTTCCCGATAAAGCATGGACCTAAAAGCGATACTTGAACACCACGTCACGGACCAGATCTGGGCCCGCATAGCGCTCGGCCCGCTGGACCTGCCGCTCTCCAAACACCTGCTGATGATGGGCATAGCCTCCCTCATCCTGCTGGGGGTCTTTCCCCTTATCATACGCAGCCGCTCCGCGGCGCTCGCGCCGTTCCGCGGCATGATAGAGGCCACGGTGCTGTTCCTGCGCGACGAAGTGGTGGTGCCGAACATGGGCCACAAGGGCGCGGCCTATACCGGCTATTTCGCCACGCTGTTCTTCTTCATCCTGCTGATGAACCTCATCGGCCTGGTGCCCTACGGCGCCACCGCCACCGGCAACCTCGCCGTCACTGGCGGCCTGGCCCTGACCACCTTCGCCCTGATCAATTTCACCGGCATACGGGAGCAGGGCCTGATAGGCTACTTCGCCCACCTGGTGCCCAAAGGTGTGCCTGCCTGGCTGTACCCGCTGATGTTCCCGATAGAGGTGATGGGCCTGTTCATCAAGACCTTTGCGCTCTGCATCCGTCTCTTCGCCAACATGATAGCCGGCCACATCGTGATCCTCGTTTTCATCTGTTTCATCTTTATCTTCGGCGCCTTCAACGCGGCTTTCGGTTTCCTCGTGGCGCCGATCTCCATCGGGCTGGTGCTGTTCACGCTGCTGCTGGAACTGTTGGTGGCTTTCCTGCAGGCCTATATTTTCGTCACGCTGACGGCCATCTTCACCGGCGCGGCGATGCACCCGCATTGAGCGGGAAGTTTTCTGGTTTCAAACTTAACGGAGGTAGTACAATGAACGACCTTACATTCCTCGGACTCGGCTACATCGGCGCGGGCATCGGCGCCGGCCTGACGCTCATCGGCGCCGGCCTCGGCATCGGCAAACTGGCCGCGGCCGCCCTCGAAGGTACCGCCCGCCAGCCCGAAGCCGGCCCCGCCCTGCGCACCACGATGATCATCGCCGCCGCCCTTATCGAAGGCCTCGGCTTCCTCGCGCTGGTCATCTGCTTCTTCGCCGTGATGAACCTGGCGATGCCCAAGGCCCCCGCGGCCCCCGGCGCGGAACAGACCCAGACCACCCACTAAAAGGTCTTCAGGGAAGCTCCGGGCCGCGGCCGTCCGCGGCCCGGGAGGTGAACTATGGAAGCATTGATCAGGCCCGAAATAGGGCTGACGTTCTGGACTATAACCTGCTTCGTCCTGCTGGCGCTGCTGCTTTCGCGCACCGCGTGGAAGCCGCTGCTGCAGGCCGTGGAGGAGCGCGAGCGGGCCATCAAGCACGACCGGAATACCGCCGAGACCGCCCGCGCGGAAGCTGAAAAGCTGAAGGCCGAACTGGACGCCAAGCTGGCAGAGCTGAAAGCCGAGATAGGCCGCCGCCTGGACGAGGCGCGGGTATCGGCCGAGAAAGAGAAGGACATCCTCATAGAGGAGGCCCGCAAGAGCGCGGGCATCATAGTCGAGGCCTCCCGCCGCGAGATAGAGGCGCAGAAGCTGGACGCCGCCCGCGAGCTCAAGAGCAAGGTGGCGGAGCTGTCCATCCTGGCCGCCGAGCGCATCCTGCTCAAGCAGCTGGACCACCGCGCCAATACCGACCTGGCCTCCAAATACCTCGCCGAGCTGGAGAAGGAGCGCCCCGAGCTTAAACTCGGGGGAGAATAATGGATTCCAGCGTCAGGATCCTCGCCAAGCGCTACGCCCGGGCCTACATGGACCTGGACGGCAAGGCGCATTCCGCCGCGGCCGAGACCGCGGCGCAGGTCAAGCTCGAGGGCCTGCGCAAGGTCTTCGAGGCGGCCCGGCCGCACCTGAAGAACCTCACGCACCCCGCCGTTAATTCCGAGGTCAAGCTGGCGGCGCTGGCCAGGATCCTGGGCCAGGGGAACTTCGGCCCGGCGGCCGGCTTCGCGGACCTGCTGGTGCGCCAGAACAGGTTCGGCCTGCTCGAGGACATCATGCAGGACTGCCTGCGCCTCAACGACGATTTCTGCGGGATAGTGCGGGCGGAGGTGTACAGCCGCTACCCGCTTTCCGAAGGCGAAGTGAAGAGGATAACCGCCCTGCTCTCCGGCGCCGCCGGCAGGAAGATAAACCTGCGCCAGGTGATTGCCGAGCGGGTGCTGGGCGGATTCGAGATCAAGATCAGCGACACCGTTATCGACGCCACCGTGCGCGGCAGGCTGGAGGCCATGAAGGCCCGCCTGCTGAAAGGATAGGCCCTATCGAGGCTTCGCCTCGATAGCTCCGGGACAACGAGGATTACAATGATACGACCTGAGGAAATCACAGAGATCATCAAGGGACGGATAGAGAAATTCATCCCCGAGGCGCAGCTGTCCGAAACCGGCCAGGTGCTGCAGATCGGCGACGGCATCGCGCGCATCTACGGCCTCAACAGCGCCGTGGTGGGCGAGCTGCTGGAGTTCGAAGGCGGCGTGTCCGGCATGGTGCTCAACATCGAGCGCGAGAACGTCGGCGCCGTCGTCATGGGCTCCGACACGCTGATCAAGGAAGGCGACCGCGTGAAGCGCACCGGCCGCGTGCTGGAAGTGCCCGTCGGCCCCGAGCTGATCGGCCGCGTGGTGGACGCCCTCGGCAACCCGATAGACGGCAAGGGCCCGCTCAACGCCAAGAAGAAGCGCCCCGTGGAAGTGATCGCCCCGGGCGTAGTGGAGCGCGCCCCGGTCAAGGAGCCGCTGCAGACCGGCCTCAAGGCCATCGACGCCATGATCCCGATAGGCCGCGGCCAGCGCGAGCTCATCATCGGCGACCGCCAGACCGGCAAGACCGCCGTGGCCCTGGACGCCATCATCAATCAGAAGAACGAGCCCGCCGACAAGCGCCCCATCTGCATCTACGTGGCCGTGGGCCAGAAGCAGTCCACCGTGGCCCGCGTGGCCAAGATCCTCGAGGACAACGGCGCGATGGAGTACTCGGTGATAGTCTCCGCCTCCGCTTCCGACCCCGCCTCCATGCTGTATCTCGCCCCCTACACCGGCTGCGCGATCGGCGAGGAGTTCATGTGGAACGGCAAGCACGCGCTCGTGATCTACGACGACCTCTCCAAGCACGCTCAGAGCTACCGCCAGATGTCGCTCTTGCTGCGGCGCCCCCCGGGCCGCGAAGCCTATCCCGGCGACGTGTTCTATCTCCATTCCCGCCTGCTCGAGCGCGCCTGCAAACTGTGCGACAAGAACGGCGGCGGCTCGCTGACCGCGCTGCCCATCATCGAAACGCAGGCCAGCGACGTGACGGCCTACATCCCGACCAACGTCATCTCCATCACCGACGGCCAGATCTACCTGGAGTCGAGCCTCTTCCACTCCGGCATCAAGCCAGCCGTCAACGTTGGCATCTCGGTGAGCCGCGTGGGCGGCAGCGCCCAGATCAAGGCTATGCGCCAGGTGGCCGGCAAGCTGCGCCTGGACCTCGCGCAGTACAACGAGCTCGCGGCTTTCGCGCAGTTCGGCAGCGACCTCGACAAGGCCAGCACCGACCTGCTCAAGCGCGGCCAGCGCATGGTGGAGCTGCTCAAGCAGGACCAGTACGCCCCGATGCCCGCCCACGAGCAGGTGGCGGTGCTGTTCGCCGGCACGCGCGGCTACCTCGACGACGTCGAACTGGAGAAGGTGCGGCACTTCGAGGCCTCGCTGGTGAAGTTCATGCGCGACTCCTACGCCAACCTGCTGGCCGACATCCTGGAGAAGAAGCAGCTGGACCAGGACCTCGAGCAGCGCCTGGCCGACGCGATCACCGACTTCAAGAAGCGGTTCGCCTAGAGGATTTATGAAAAAGTACCTCGTCACCGGCGGCGCCGGGTTCATAGGTTCCAACATAGCGTTCGCCCTCGAGGGCGAGCGCAAGGCCCGGGTGGCCGTGCTGGATAATTTCTCTTCCGGCAATTACAAGAACCTGCTCGGCTTCGGCGGGGACGTGATCGCGGACGACATCCTGTCGCGCGCCTGGTTCGCCCGCGCCGGCAAGGTGGACGCGGTGTTCCACCAGGCGGCGGTGGTGGACACCACCGAGGCCGACCAGCGCAAGATGATGGCCGCCAACGTGGACGGCTTCCGCAACGTGCTGGAGTACGCGCTGGAGTACGGCGTCAAGCGCGTGATCTACGCCTCCTCGGCCGCCGTCTACGGCAACTCCCCGTGCCCGATGCACGAGGACCAGACGCCCACCCCCGAGAACGTCTACGGCTTTTCCAAGGCCATCATGGACAACGTGGCGCGCGAGTTCGCGGCCGAGCACAAGGACATGACGATCGTGGGCCTGCGCTATTTCAACGTCTATGGCCCGCGCGAGTACTACAAGGGCAAGATGGCCAGCATGGTCTTCCAGCTCTACAACCAGCTCAAGGCGGGCAAGCGGCCGCGGATCTTCAAGTTCGGCGAGCAGATGCGCGACTTCGTCTACGTGAAGGACCTGGTGCGCGGCAACCTCAACGCCCTCGACGCCAAGAAATCCTGCGTCTGCAACCTGGCCACCGGCAAGCCCGGCAACTTCAACGAGGTCATAGAGGCGCTGAACAAGGCGCTGAAGACCGACCTCGCCCCGGAATATTTCGACAACCCTTACGGGTTCTACCAGAACAAGACGCAGGCCGACCTGCGCCAGGCGAAGGCGCTGCTGAACTACAGGCCCGAGTGGAGCCTGGCCGACGGCATAGCCGACTACGTGAAAATACTGGAGAAGACCAGGATCTAAGGTACTATGGCCTCACTGCGCGACATCCGGAAGCACATTTCTTCCGTCAAGAGCATCAAGCAGATCACCTACGCCATGAAGATGGTGGCGGCGGCGCGCATCAAGCGCGCGCAGAGCTCCATCCTGGCCTCGCGCCCCTTCGCGGTGGAGATGGACCGCCTGATAGCGGACCTGTATGCCGAGCTGGGCGAGCAGGACCTGGAGGGCACGCGCGCCAGCGAGCTTTTCCGCGAGCGGCCCGCCGGCGGGCCCCTGTGCCTGGTGCTGGTCACGGCCGACAAGGGGCTCTGCGGCTCCTTCAACACTAATTTGCTCAAGGCCGCGGCGGCCTGGCTCAAGGAAAACCGCGGCCGCAAGATCTACGCCCTGGCGGTGGGGCGCAAGGGCCGCGATTTCCTGCGCCGCCTCAAGGGCCTGGACCTGGAGATCGTCCATGAGCTGGTGGGCGTGTTCCCCAAGGCGGGCTACGTGCACGCGCAGCTGCTGGCCGACGCCGCGCTGAAGCTCTACGGCGAGAAGCCGGTGGAGAGCGTCACTCTGATCTATAACGAATTCAAGTCGCTGCTGGCTCAGCGCATCGTCACCGACCGGCTGCTGCCCCTCAAGATGCATATCGCCCAGAACGCCTCCGTCGACGGGCGCAGGTCCGGGGACTTCGCTTTCGAGCCGGTCAAGGCCGAGCTGCTGGGCGCGCTGCTGCCCCGCCACATCGGCGCGCAGCTGTACCGCATGCTGCTCGAGTCGCAGGCCGCCGAGCTGGCCGCGCGCATGAGCGCCATGGAGGCCGCTTCCAAGAACGCCTCCGAGCTGATAGAAGATCTGACGCTGAAGATGAACAAGACCCGCCAGACGATGATCACTACGGAACTTAACGAGATAGTGAGCGGTTCCGAAGCGCTGGGCGGCTGAAGTTTGATTTAAGGAGCTAAGCATGAACACCGGTAAAATAGTGCAGATCATAGGCCCCGTGCTGGACGTCGAGTTCCAGCAGGGCCAGCTGCCGAGGATCCTCAACGCGCTGAAGATAAAATATAAAGAGGACGGCCAGGAGAAGACGCTGGTGGCCGAAGTCGCGGCGCACCTGGGCGACAACACCGTGCGCGCCATCACCATGGGGCCGACCACGGGCCTGGGCAAAGGCCTGGAGGTCAAGGATACCGGCTCCCCGCTTAAAGTGCCGGTCGGCGACGCCTGCCTGGGCCGCCTGATGGACGTGTTGGGCGAGCCCAAGGACTACCGCGGCCCCATCGACACCAAAGAACATCTGCCGATCCACCGCGACCCGCCCCCGCTCACGGAGCAGAAGACCTCCCCGGAAATTTTCGAGACCGGCATCAAGGTCATCGACCTGCTGGCGCCTTTCATGAAGGGCGGCAAGGTGGGCCTGTTCGGCGGCGCCGGCGTGGGCAAGACCGTGGTCATCATGGAGCTGATCAACAACGTGGCGCGCGAGCACAAGGGCTGCTCGGTGTTCGGCGGCGTGGGCGAACGCTCCCGCGAGGGCAACGACCTGTGGCTGGAGATGCAGGAGTCCAAACTTTCCGACGGCTCCACCGTGCTGTCCAAGACCGCGCTGGTGTTCGGCCAGATGAACGAGCCGCCCGGCGCCCGCGCGCGCGTGGCGCTGACGGCCCTGACCCAGGCGGAATATTTCCGCGACCAGAAAGGCCAGGACGTGCTGCTGTTCCTCGACAACGTGTTCCGCTACGTGCTCGCCAACGCCGAGGTGTCGGCCCTGCTCGGCCGCATGCCGAGCGCCGTGGGCTACCAGCCCACGCTGACCACCGAGATCGGCGCGCTCGAGGAGCGCATCACCTCGACGAAGAAAGGTTCCATCACCTCCATCCAGGCCGTGTACGTGCCCGCCGACGACTTTACCGACCCCGGCGTGGCCAACGTGTTCACGCACCTCGACACCACCGTGGCGCTGTCCCGCTCCATCGCCGAGCTGGGCATTTACCCGGCCGTCGACCCGCTGGACTCCACCTCCCGCATCCTCGACCCCCGCGTGATCGGCAACGAGCATTACAACACGGCCCGCGGCGTGCAGAAGATCCTGCAGCGCTACAAGGAGCTGCAGGATATCATCGCGATCCTGGGCATCGACGAGCTGTCCGACGAGGACAAGAAGACCGTTAACCGGGCCCGCAAGATACAGAAGTTCATGTCGCAGCCGTTCTCGGTGGCCGAAAAGTTCACCGGCCGCCCCGGCAAGTACGTGCCGCTCAAAGAGACCATCCGCAGTTTCCAGGAGATCCTCAGCGGCCGTCTCGACGACCTGCCCGAGCAGGTGTTCTGGATGGCCGGCGGGATAGAAGAGGTCATAGAACGCGGCCGGCAGCAGAAATAAAAGCATGGAAAAGAAGAGACTCCTCCTCACGATCGTAACGCCGGAGAAGACCGTCCTCTCCGAGAGGCCGGTGGACGCCGTCACGATCCCCGCCTTCGGGGGCGAGATGGGCGTGCTGCCCGGGCACGCCTCTTTCGCGGCGCAGCTCAAAGAGGGCGTCATGCACTACCGCGACGGCCACCACCGGGAGATCTTCGCCGTGCTGAGCGGCTTCGCCGAGATACACCGCGACAAGGTGCTGGTGCTCGCCGAGGCGGCCGAACTTTCCAAAGAGGTAAACGAGGAGCGCGCCAGGCAGGCCTACCAGAAAGCCAAAGAGAGCCTGGCCATACGCGGGGCGGACCTGGACCTCGACGAGGCCAACGCCGCGCTGCGCCGCGCCGCCGTGCGCATGAAGGTGGCGGAGTTCAGGCGAAAGCACAAGCAGTAGGCTTTTTCCGGCATGGGGGCCGGAAGGCTTCAGGGTTTAGGAAGGTTCAGGGTTTGACGGCGGTGTGCACCGCCACGGCGCCGGGGCAGAGGGCGCGGGCGCGCACCTCTTCGAAGCCGGCTTCGGCCAGCAGCGCGGAGAAGTCCGCGGCCCCGTAAAAATTCAGTATGGTGTTCCTCAGGAAGAGGTAGGACTGCCTGCTCTTCGGCGAGACCAGCACCAGCGCGCCGATGGCCGCCTTCACGTAAAGCCTCATAAAAAATCTTATCACCGGGTTCTCCGGGCGCGTGGTTTCTACGTTGAGGAACACGCCGCCCGGCTTGAGCACGCGGCGGAATTCCCGCAGCGCGGCCAGCATCTTGTCCCTGTCGAGGTTGAGGTTGCGCGTGGCGAAGGAGATGGTCACGAGGTCGAACGACGCGGCGGAAAAAGGCAGTTCCTTGGCTTCGGCCTGCACCAGCCGCACTCCGGGCAGGCGCTTGGCGGCCCTGGAAAGCATCGCCGCGCTCAGGTCGGCCCCGGTCAGCTCCAGGCCGGGCCCGTAGACGCGCCGCAGGGCCCCGCAGAAGTCCCCGGTGCCGCAGCAAGCGTCGAGCGCGCTGCGCGCCGCCGGCGCCGCCGCGCGGGCCAGGCCGGCGGCCCTGCGCCGCCAGTAGAGGTCCAGTCCGAAAGTCAGGAAGGAGTTGGCGGCCTCGTAAAAAAGATAAATGCCGTCGTAAAACCCGGCGACTGCCAGCTCGGTTTTAGACGGCATTTATGACGCGGAAAAAAGAGAGGAAGTTACTTCTTCTCTTCTTTGTTGTCGTTCTCGGCCACGAACTTCTTGATGTCCTCGATGCCCTCGATGATGAGGCGCGCCTTGGAGAGGCCGAAGGAGAACGGGTACTTGTCGTTCTCGTTGCGCTTGAGTATCAGGACGGGCTGCCCTTTGTATTCGGTTCTTTCAACGATCATAATTGTCTTCCTCCACGCGCTGGCCCCCCAGCGGGTCGCGCTTAAGCCAAAATACTAACATAAAGTCCGCGGCCTTTTCAATATTAATATTATTTTATTCATATTAATATAGAACGCCGGGCCGGTTTGCCGTACCGGCGGCTTTTTTGTTAAAGTCCGTTCATGGGTAAAAAAGAACTGCTGTGGGAACTCGCCGTAAAGGCCGTCAAAACGCTGGTGGCGCTATTCACCCTGTTCGCCATGGGGATCTTCGTGGAGAGCCTGCCTTACGCCCGCTCGCTGCCCTTCCTGAGCGCCAGCCTGCCCGTCAGCGTCTTCCTCAACGCCGTGGTCTCGCTGCTGGCCGTCATCGTGTTCGTCCGGTTCGGGGCCGAGGCCTCGCCGGCCGCGGACGGGATGTTCTCCTTCATGCCGGAGGCCGGCAGGCTGGGGCGCAGCCTGGTGAAGATCCTGGCGCTGATGTTCTCTTACTACGCTTTTCAGGAGGCCATCTTCCCGTTCATCGCTGGCTTCGAGTGGGTTTATCAGTCGGTCTTCCTGGGGTTCACCCTTTTCTTCGTGGTGAGGGCCGGCCTGCAGATCTACGGTTCCAGCGAGGAGATCAGCCGCTTCCTTATCGGCGCCCTGCGCCAGGGGACCCAGGCGGCCGCGCCGGCCGCGAAAGACAAGGCGGAGTAGCCCGGCCCGCCGGGCCTAGAGCGGCACGGCGGCCGATCTGACGGCCGCCGAGTAGAGAGAATTCCTGATAAGTTTCACGCAGTACCTGGCGTTGCGCAGGCCCGAGCCGCGCGGCGCGCCCCCGTCCATTTCCTTCCTGAAATCCGACAGCTCCGCGGCCAGCCATTCCGGCTTGTCGGCGGCCGGCCCGTCGGTGAATTCAACTTCCTCCCGCGGGGCGCCCGCCACGTCGAGGCGCAACAGCCCTCCGTCGACCTCCAGGCGGCCGCCGGCTCCGGAGACGGAGATCTTCAGCCGCGGCGCGGAGGCGTTGAAAGAGACGTGCGCGAAGCCGTCGGCCCCGTTGAAGTGCGCGTGTACCGCCGCGGCCGGGCCGGCGGGATTCCTGGCGGCCACCGCCACGGGCGGCCGGCGGACGCAGGAGAGCAGCAGCGAGAGCGGCCGCCAGAGCGCCGCGGCGGGTTCCGGCGGGGGCGGCCCGGCCAGCAGTTCCTGCACGCAGGCGTAGTTTATTTCTCCCGCCAGGCCGCGGTCCAGCGCCTTCTCGAGCGCCCGCAGCGCAGGCGAGCGCTCCCAGGGCTGCAGGGGGAAAACAACGCGGCCCGCCTCCGCGGCGCAGGCGCGCAGGGCCTCGAACTCGGTGGTGGAGGCGCAGAAGGGCGGTTCGCAGACCGCGTGCAGGCCGCGCCGCAGCGCGAACTCTATTACCGCGGCGGCTCGCCCGGCTGGCAGGCTGACCGCGGCGAAGGCCAGGCCCGGTTCCGCGAACAGCTCCTCGGCCGAGCCGAGCAGCCGCAGGCCGCGCGGCAGGGGGGCCGCTCCCGCGGCCCCGTCCGGGCAGAAGGCTGAAATTTCCAAGCCGGACGCGGAGAGGGTTCCGGCCAATCGCGAGAGGGCGGCTCTGCCGCCTATAAAAGCGCCTTTCATAACCGATATTTAAGCAAAAAGGGAGCCCGCCACAAATGCCGGCGGCGCCAGTGGGCGGGATTTGTTGATAACTTTGTTGAAAACTTGTTCACAGGGTGTTGACAACCGTTGATTTCAATGTAATAATTATTTAATATAGATGCTCTATACTGGACTTAGGGCCGGGTAGGGCAGTCAGGGGCGGTATATTTGCCGGAGGGTGCAAAAAACTAAATGCTTTCAAACCTGGTAAAAAAGATGTTCCCATCCAAGGATGTCATTGGCATTGACATCGGGAACTACGCCGTTAAAGTGGTCTGTCTCGGCGAGGAGAAGAAGGTGCTCAAGCTCAAGGACTGGGGCTATATCCCGCTCCAGTTCAAGCCCGACACCACTCCAGAAGAGAAAAAAGAGATCATTTCGCAGGAGATCCGGGCCTACATCAAGAAGAAGAACCTGCAGGCCTCCTACGCCGCCACCTCCATTTCAGGCAACGCCGTCATAGTGCGCTACGTAAAACTTCCCAAGCTCACCCGCAAGGAGCTGGACCTCACGATAGGCGTCGAGGCCGAGCCGTTCATCCCTTTCGACATCAAGGACGTCAACCTGACCTACAGCATCCTCAATGAGGCGGCCGAGGAGGGGGAGCCCAAGATCGACACCGTCCTCGTGGCCGCCAAGAAGGACGCCGTGCAGGACAAGATCGACATCATCTCCGGCGCCGGCCTGGACCCGCTGATCATCGACGTGGATTCTTTCGCGCTGGAGACGCTCTACGAGCGCCTCTCGGTGCCCGGAGAGAACAATTCCGTGCTGCTGCTCAACATCGGGCAGAAGGTGACCAACCTGTCCATCGTCACGCAGGGCGTCACGCGGGTCGTGCGCGATATCTTTATCGCCGGCGCCACGCTGGATAAGGCCATCGCCAAGGCGCTCAAGTGCGACGTCTCCTCGGCCGACGCGGCGAAAAAATCCCGCGCCATGCTGGTCTCCGACGAGGACAAGGAGGCCGCGATAGAGAACTTCGACCGCGAGGGCATCGCCGTCTCAAAGGCCGCCTCCGGCGTGATGAAGGACCTCTACACCGAGGTCTCCCGCTCCATCGACTTCTACCTCTCGCAGGGCGTCGAGCATTCCATTTCCAAGATATACCTCTCCGGCGGCATTGCCAACCTCGGGAACCTCAACAGGTTCCTCGCCGCCGAGTTCAAGGTGCCGGTGGAGGTTCTTAACCCGCTGGCCTTCCTGCCCGAGACGCCCAAGAACATGCCCAAGGACGTGCTGCCGGCCCTGGCCGTGGCCACCGGGCTGGCGCTGCGCAGGATGAAGGATTGGGAATAATGATTAGAATAAACCTGATCCCCCCGGAATACATCGCGAAGATCAACCGCAAGGTGGTCGTCGCCAAGATCGTCCTTGGCGTGGCGGTGGCGGCGGCGAGCATTCTGATGGTCTCGCTGTGGCACATCGGCCGCTCCAAGTCCATCGAGTCCCGGCTCGCCGGCCTGGAGGCCGAGATGCAGGTGCTGCAGAAGGATGTGGACCGCGTCAAGGAGATAGAGAAGCAGATCGCCGAGGTGCAGAAATACCTCGACTCGATAACCCGCATCAACAAGGGCCGCTTCATCTATACCCGCTTCCTGCAGGACCTCGTGAGCGACCTGCCCGCGACGCTCTGGTTCAACAACGTCAGCACCGCCCTGTCCGGCAATGTCGTCAGCGTGACGATGACGCTGAACGCCAATTCCGCCTACGACCTCGCTTACTGGATCAATTCGCTCGAAGTCTCCGGCCCCTACAGGGACGTGACGGTGGGCGCGATAGCGGTCACCGACACCGAGATGGGTAAGAAGTTCACGCTCCCGCTCTCGATGAAGTACGACTACAAATAATATGAACCAGATACAGCTGACCAAAGAGCAGATAGGCCAGATCGCCGGCGGGGTCCTGATCGGCGGGCTGTTCATTTACCTCTACCTCTTCTATTTCTGGCTGCCGACGGCCAAGAAGATAGCGGAGAACACCGCCAAGGCCGAGGTGATGCAGCGCGACATCGACAACGCCAAGAAGCAGAAGGCCAAATTCAAGAACCTCGAGGAGAAGCTCGTCAGCCTCAAGCTCGAGCGCGAGGCGGCCGTGAAAAAGCTGCCCAGCGAGAAGAAGATCCCCGACCTGATCCGCACCGTCACCAGGCTCAGCAAGAAGTACCGCGTCAGCGTGACGGCGATCAATCCGTCGGGGCAGGCCAAGGTTGAGTACTTCACCAAGGTCAACTACCTGATCTCGATGAAGGGCAATTACCACGATATCGGCCGCTTCCTGACCGCGCTCGGCCTGGAGGAGCGCATCCTGACCTCCGAGAACCTCATCATCACCGGCACTGTCGGCACCGAGACCTCGGCCACGGGCACGTTCACCCTGGCCGCCTACCAGTACAACGGCTAAATTATGCGCTCGATACTGATAACCCTGTTGATCTGCAGCGCGGCCCCCGCCGCGGCCCAGGTGGCCGTCTCCACGGCCGCTCCGGCCGTACAGGCCGTGCCGCTCACCACGGAGCAGGCCTACCGGCCCTCCAACGGCCGCGACCCGCTGGTCCCGGCCACCGTGTCCGGGGACACGAAGGGCAGCGCCGTGCCGAAGGCCAAGGGCCAGGCGCCGGCCGTGGTTTCGAGCACGTTCAACGTGTACAGCCTCGCGCTGACCGGCATCATGGAAGACTCCAGCGGCCGTCAGGCCCTGCTGCGCGACGCCGCGGGCAACCTCTACACGCTCAGGGCCGGCCACATAACCGACGCGAAGAAGAAGACCATTCCCGGCGTGTCCGGGGTGGTGAAGGGCAAGCAGGTGATACTGATGACGGAGGACAAGAAGGTCCACCATCTCAACCTGCGGGAGAACGAATAACATGAAAAAATTCACAGCCATAGCCGTGACGGCGCTGCTGCTGGGCCAGAACCCCGCGATAGCGTTCGCGGCGGAAGCCGCCACGGTCAAATCCGTGCGGGTCTCCGCCAACAGCGTCTACATCGCCACCGACCGCCCGGTGGAATACAAGTCCTTCACCACGGCCGACCCCGACAGGCTGGTCGTGGAGCTGATGGACGCCAGGCTCAAGACCCTCCAGGATATACCGGTCAACGGGAGCGCGCTGCTGAAGGTGCGCACCGGCCAGTTCCAGACCAGCCCGGTCAGCATCTCCCGGGTGGTCATGGACCTTTCGCAGAAGACCGCCTACGAGATAGTGCGCAAGGGCAGCGAGCTCGTGGTCATGTTCGGCGGCCGCGCCCCCGCCGCCGTCAAGGACGCCCCCGCCGCCGCCGTCCAGCCCGCCGCGGTCAAGGTGATAGCCCCCGAGCCCGAACCGGCCCCGGCCCGGCCGATAGAGATGACGCTCGAAGCCGCCTCTTCCCCGGCCGCCCGCTCCGCGAAGAAGCGCCCTGTTTTTGCCACCTACCGCGGCGGCATAATGGAGAGCCTGCCGCGCGACCCGATCAGTTTCGACTACAGCGAGGCCGACGTGCGCGAGGTCATCGACATGCTCGCCGCCAAGGCCAACATCAACATCATCTACGGCGACGATGTTTCCGGCACGGTGACGATCAGCCTCAACAAGGTGCCTTTCGACGAAGCTTTCAAGACGCTGCTCAGCGTGAAGGGCCTCGCCGCCCAGCAGGCCGGAGACAACATCCTGCGCATAGCCGCGCCCGCCACGCTGCAGGCCGAGCAGAAGAAAGCCATGCCGCAGACCCGGGTATTCTATCTCAGCTACGCAAAGGCCCTGGACGTGAAAGCCCAGCTGGACGCCGTGTCCAGCGCCGAGGGGCGCTCGGCGCGCATCACCGCCGACGAGGGGAACAACGCCCTCGTCATTACCGACACGCAGATCGGCCTGGATTCCACCGCCCGCCTGATCCGCAGCATAGACCGCGTGCCCAAGCAGGTGCTCATCGAGGCCAAGCTCGTGGAGGTCTCGCTGGATAATTCGCTGGACTACGGCATCAGTTGGTCAGGTTCCGCCAATAAGAGCGGCTCCTATATCGGCGCGCAGGACATCTCCAACCTGCCGACCACCGCCCTGGGCGGCGCGTACGCTGTGAACTCGCCGCTCGGCGGCGCCGCCGGCGGCACCGGCGTGAACCTGCCCGCCAACCTGGTCTACGGCGCTTTCCGCCTGGGCAAGGTGGCCTCCAACTACATGTTCGACGCGGTGATCACCGCGGCGGCCAAGAAGGGCAAGGCCAAGGTGCTCAGCGATCCGAAGGTGGCCACGCTCAACAACAAGGAAGCGAACATCAACATCACCACGCAGATCCCGTACACCACCACGGAGACCACCGCTTCCACGCCGCCCACGCTGACCACCAAGGTCACCTACCTGACCACCGGCATCGTGCTGAAGGTGACGCCCACTATCAACTCCGACGGGCGCATCTCCATGAAGATCAACCCGACCGTCAGCCAGCCCTCGCCCACCATCACCCCGGTGGCCGGCGGCGCGCCCGGCATCGACACGCGCTCGGCCGACACCAACGTGATCGTGCGCGACGGAGAGACCATCGTCATCGGCGGCCTGATACACGACACGCAGTCCGAGTCCGTCTTCAAGGTGCCGATACTCGGGGATATCCCGCTGCTCGGCTACCTGTTCAAGAAGAAGTCCATGAGCCGCACCAGGATGGAGCTTCTGATCTTCGTTACGCCCAGGATCCTGGAAGACTAGGCCGAGGGCGGTACAGGATAGAGGGCCAGGGCGACGCGTCCTGGCCCTTTGTTCTTGCGGCGCCCGGCGGCGCGCTACGATTTTAAATGTTCGCATACATCTTCGTCTTTCTGCTGGCCCTTACCCCGGCCCTGCAGGCCGTCTTTGACCTGACGCTGCAGCTGGCGCTGCAGCGCGCCGTGCTGTGCGCCGTCGCGGCCTGGCTGCTGCTGAAAGCTTATAACGAAGGCCTGCCCGCCGGGCTCGGCTCGCGGAAATTCTACCCGCTCTGGGCCGCCGCCCTGCTGACGCTGCTCTCGCTGGTCTTCAGCCCGTTCAGGGGCTGGATCTACAACGAATGGGGCAACTACGCGGCGGGGCTGCTGGTGTTCCTGTTCGCCTCCTATATAGATAAGGAAGGCCGCGACCGCGTGGAGCGCGGCCTGCTCTACGGGGCCTGGCTGGTCTTCGCCGTCTCCGTGGCGCAGGTTTTTCTGCTGCGCAACTTCGCCGCCCTGCCCCCGCTCACTAACCTCAACGCGCTGGCGCTCTACGCCGTGATGCTGATGCCGCTGGCCCTCGGCCGGCGCAACTGGGCGCTGGCCGCGGCCATGGGCATACTCGTGGTCTGGACGCAGTCGCTCGGGGCCGCGCTGGCCGGCCTGACCGCCGCCGGGGCTTATGCCCTGTCCCGTCCGGGCGGGCGGCAATGGCGGGAGAACCTGCTGCCTCTGGGCGTGCTGGGCGCGCTGGCGGTCTTCGTCTTCTACCTGCTGCAGGCCGATTCCGTGGCTGGCCGCCTGGCCTGGTGGCGCAGCGCCTGGGAGATGTTCCTGGCCCGGCCGCTGTCCGGCTTCGGCCATGCCTCCTACACCTGGGCCCAGGCCGCCTTCCAGCCGGACGGCGCCTTCCGCGAGCACTCCATATACGCGCATAATTATTATCTCGAGTTCCTTGCCGAGAACGGCCTGCCCGCCGCCGCGGCCTGGCTCTGGCTGATCTTTGGCGCCGTGCGGCGCAGGCAGGGCCTGGCCAAGTACGCCCTGGTGGCGGCGCTGGCGCATTCCTTAGTGGATTTCGGCCTGTCGGTGCCGGCCAACTTCTGGATCTTCTGCTGGCTGCTGGCCTCGCCTGCGGAGGAGGCCGCGCCGGAGAAAACCGCGTCCCCGGCGCTGGCGACGGCGGCCGTCCTGGGCGCGCTGCTGGCCGCCGCGCTGCTGGCGCTGGACCTGCGCAGCCTGGCTTTCGAACGGGCCCGGGGCCGGGCCCTGGCCGCGGCGTCGGCGGGAGACCTGCCGGCGGCCGAAGCAGCGCTGGCCCCGGCGCTGGCCCCTGGCCTGCTGCGCGGACCCGCCCTGGAATTCCTGGGCCGCCTGGCCGCGGGCGACAAAACAGCCCCGCCGGGCTATCGCTCCGCCGTCTACTATGAAATGGCGCTGCTGGAGAACCGCTACTGCGCCGGCGCCTGGGGCGCCCTGCGCCGCATCTACGCGGCGCCCGGCCTGGAGGCGCGGGCCGAAGGGCTGGACCGGCGCCGCCGTGAGGTGTATAAATGAACCGGGCCGCGCTGGAAAAAGCCGCGCCGTGGATGCCGGCCTGCTTCCTGCTCCTGGCGGTGGCCGCCGGCGGGCTGCGCCAACAGGGCGGTTGGCTGTTCTTCGGCGCGCTGCTGCTGGCCTGGCACGCGCTGCGCCCCGCCCCGCTCTCCGCCGCCGGGCTCAAGGGCCCGCTGCTCTTCTTCGGCTGGCTGCTGGCCGCCGCCCTCTTCGCGCCCGACCCCGGCGCGGCGCTGGGTAATTTTTCCAGGACGGCGCTGCTGGGGCTTTTCTTCTTCGGCGCGCTTTCCTATAAGGACGGCTCCCGCGGCTGGCTGGCCGCCCTGTACGCTGTCGGCGCGGCCGCGGCCGCCGTGTTCCTCTTTCAGCGCCTGTCCGGAGCGGCGCTTACGGGCCTGATAGGGGCCAACCCGAATTACTCGGCCGTCTTCTGCGCCGCGGCCCTGCCGGCCGCGCTCCTGGCCCTGTCCGCACCTGACGCGGGCCGGCAGCGGGCCCTGTACGCTCCGCTGGCTCTGCTGCTGCTCGCGGGCCTGGCCGCCTCCGGTTCGCGCGGGGCCGTGCTGGCCGCGCTGCTGAGCGCCGGCGCGGGCCTGGCCTGGCTGCGCCGCTGGCCCTGGCTGGCGGGCCTGCTGACCGCGCTGACGGCCGCCGCGCTGCTGATCCCCGGCGGGCCGGCCGAATTCCTGAAGCTCGACGACGCGCGCGCCTATGAAAGGCCGCGCCTGTGGGGCGCCGCGCTGCGGGCCGCGCTGGCCAGCCCGCTGCTGGGCTGGGGGCCCGGCCAGTTCGGAGACGTCTTCGAGTATTTCAAGTTCCCCTACGCGGACGGAATCTCCTATTTCGGGCACTCCACCCTGCACGCACACAGCGAGCCGCTTAACCTGGCGGCGGAGGGCGGCCTGCCGGCCGCGCTGCTGTTCCTGGCCGCCGCGGCCGCCGGGCTGGCCAGGGGCTGGAAGAATAATCTGCCGCTGGCGCTGGCCGCGCTGGCCGCGCTGCTGCAGGGCGGCGCCGACATGATCTTTTACTCAGGCGCCGTCGGGCTGTTGTACTGGGGCTCGCTCGGTTTCTGCGCCGCCGGGAACGCGCCCGCCGGAGACGGCTCCTCGGCGCGCGCGCTGGCGGCCCTGTTCGTGACCGGCCTGCTGGCCCTGCCCGCCGGAGAAGCCCCCGGCGCCCGCGCCTTCCTGGCCGCCGCCGAACTGGAGGCCGGCGCCGGTGGCAGCCGCGCGCTGGCCGTAGCCCTGGCCCGCGCCGACGCCGCGGCCAGGCCGCGCAGCGCTTTCGCGGCCGCCGACGAGGGCGCGGCCCTGGCCGCGGCCGGCGACCTGGCCGCGGCCGAAAAAGCCTTCAGCCGCGCGCTGCAACTGGAGCCGGCCTTCGCGGAGGCGCGGCTGGGCCTGGCCGGAGTTTACGCCGCCGCCGGGCGCTACCCCGAGGCCTGCGCCGCGGCGGAGGAACCGGGAACCTACGCGGCCGCGAGACCGAGCGGCGAATACGAGCGGCTGCTGCTGGGTTACGACCGGCCCGCCGCGGAAAGATTTAAGAAGGAAATATGCGGCAAAAAGAAAACTGGAAGCGTTACTGCGTCTCCCCGCAGGACGTCCTCGAGGGCAACGAAGTAGAGCTGCTCAAGGGCGGCGAGGAGGCTTTCCCGGCGATGCTCTCGGCCATCGCCGGGGCGCGCCGTTACGTGCTGCTGGAGTTCTATTCCTTCTCCGACGATTCGGCCGGCCGCGCCTTCGCCGAGATCCTGCGCCGCAAGGCGCGCGAGGGCGTGAAGGTCTTCCTGGTCTACGATTCGGTGGGCTCCATCCTGACCGACCGCAGGTTCTTTCAGGAGCTGGCCGCCGCCGGCGTGAGCGTGGCCGAGTTCCGGCCGGTTATCTACTGGAAGCCTTACTGGAACTGGATCAAACGCGACCACCGCAAGACGGTCTGCGTCGACGGGCGTTGCGCCTTCGTGGGCGGCTTCAATATCACGGCGAGCGACGCCCCGCTGTCCATGGGCGGGCGCGGCTGGAAGGACACGCAGGCGCGCGTCTGCGGGCCCGCCGCCGCCGGCATAGAACGGATATTCTGGGAGGCCTGGACGGCTTCCACTCCGGTAGACGCCGCGGCGCAGGCGCCGCTGCCGTCCCCGGAACCCGCCGCCGCCGGGACCAGGGCCGCCTCGGTGGTCTCTGCCAACGGCATACGCAACGTGCGCTCCATCCGGCACGCCTACCGCTACGCCATTGACATGGCGCGGGAGTATATTTATATCACCAACGCCTACTTCCTGCCCGACAAGCTGGTGCTGCGCCGGCTGGTGCGGGCCGCGCAGCGCGGCGTGGACGTGCGCATCATCGGCCCGCGCGAGACCGACCACCCCTATGTGCGCTGGGCCTCGTGGGCCATCTTCGGCCGCCTGCTAAAGAGCGGCGTCAAGCTCTACGAGTGGCAGGGCCCGATATTGCATTCCAAGACCGCCGTGATCGACGGGGTCTGGTCCTCGGTGGGCAGTCACAATCTGGACCACCGCAGCCTGTCCTATAATCTGGAACTGAATCTGAATGTCTATGACCGTCCTTTCGGCACGGCTATGGTCAGGGCTTTCCGCGAAGATCTTCACAACTCCAGGCTGATCACCCTCGAGGACGTGCGGCGGCGGCCGCTGACGGCCAAGGCGGCCTCCAGGCTGCTTTACCTTTTCCGTTCCTGGCTATGACCAGGAAACTGCTCCTCCTGCTGCCGCTGCTCTGCGCGCCCGCCGCGCCGGGCTTCTGCCAGCCGGACCCCGGCAGGGCCGAGGCCCCCGCGGACGCCGCCGCCGTCAGGGACAAGCTGGCCTCCAGCCTGTTCGCCCGCGGCGATCTGGCCGACAAGATCGTGGACGCCGGCATGGCCGACCGCTTTATCAGCCTGGAAGGCCTGGAGACCCACGCCGACGTGCGCTCGGCGCTGATGGAGTGGATACGCCTAAATCCCGGCCGCGCGGCCGCCACCTGGCTGGGCATCAAGGGGTCCGGCGGCAAGGTGCACACCTCTATCCAGACCCGCGAGATGACCTGGGAATTCAACCCGTCCTTCCTGGCGGCGATAAAGGCGCTCAACGCCGCCGCCGGCAGCGCCTCGGTGTCGCAGGAGGCGATGGAGATGGCGGCGCGGCGGCTGTACGGCGAGGCGCAGCTGCTCGACGAGGCGCCCGCGGTGGTCTTCGGCGGCGCCGGGGGCGGAGGCGGCGCTTCCGCCAGGCTGGATTACGCCGATTACCGGCTGAACAGGGCAGGGCTGGAGCGGGAGCTGTCGCGCGCCGGGGAGTGGCTGGCGGCCGCCAGGCCGCAGGGCGGGCGGGACGCCGGCGGCGTGTACGCCGCGGCTTTCGCCTCGTACCAGGATTTCGTGGTGGCCGCTTCGGCGCTGAAGGGGCGGTCCGCCATAAGCGAGCGCGAGGCGCTGCGGCTGGAGGCCCTGCGCGGCCGCCTGCGCTCTCTTCTCTCGGCCATGGCGCTGCGGGTGCGCTCCTCCGCGCTGGAGGAAGCCGGAGCCGCGCTGGGCGGAGATGCCGCCGGGGCGGCCGCAGCCGCGCTGCTGGCCGAACTGCAGGCCGCCGCCGGGAAACTGGAGGCGCTCGCGGCCCGTGCCGCCTCGGGCGGGGCGGACCTGGCGGAGCTGACCAGGCTGGTCAACGCAGGAGAAGACTCTTTCGCCAGGCTGTACATGCGCTACACCGTTTACGACGCGCTGGAGAACCTGCGGCGCAAGGCCGCGGGCGCCGGCTTCTCCTGTTTCAACGATTACGCGGTGTACCGCCTGCAGGCGGCTTTCTTCCCGGCCGCGCCCTACCCGCGCGCGCTGGCGGAGCTGGCGGCCGCTGCTGCCCCGCTGGCCGACGCGCTGGCCGGCGCCGCTGCCGGCGACATCTCCGCCGTGGCCGACCTGGACGCGGCGGGGCTGGAGCGCAGCGCCGACGCCGTGGCGGCTTATGCCGCGCACAACCGCGCGGTGCAGTTCTTTTCCTGGGGGATCATCTTCAGGCCGGTGGAGCTGCAAGTGCTGCCGGGTAATGGGCTTCCGAAGTTCCGCCCGGCTTTCGCCATAGCGGACATAGCGGCCGGCAAAAGCCGGCGCGGCCGCGCGGCAGCGGTAGCGGTAGCCAAATAAAAAAACCGGCCGCGCGTTCACGGCCGGAAAATCTTAAAATTTCTTCAGGAGTTCCAGGATCTCCAGGTCGCTGCGGTAGGAGAGCAGCCCGCCGGCCTCGGCCAGCGTAGCCCAGCGCAGCTCCAGCACTTCGTCCGGGGTTTTGGGGACCCCGTCGCCGCCGGTGCGCTTCACCAGGTACCAGCGCACGTCCTTGTCCACCGGCCTGCCGTTCCTCGAGAAGGAATAGCGGGCGGTATACAGGTCCGACACTATTCCGCATTCCCAGCCCGTCTCTTCCAGCACTTCCCTCACCGCGGCCTGCTCCGGGGTCTCGCCCGGGTCCAGGTGGCCTTTCGGGAAGGTCCACACCCGCTCGCCGCGCAGGGTCCGCATGAGTATGAGCAGCACGCGCCCGTCCTCCAGGATCACGCCGCCGGCGGAATGTTCTTTGTCGGTGGTCATTTCGCGTCGGGCTAGATGGGCTGCAGCGGGGCGTATTTCAGCATGAAAGTCTGGCGCACGCCGCTGTCGAAGACTACGGTCACCTTGGCCAGCTCGCCGGAGCCGATCTGGTCCACCACGCGGCCGGGGCCGTGTATCGGGTGCATCACCTTGCGCCCCTTGCCCACGCGCGGGATGGTGGGCGGCGGGCTGTAGGACGCCAGCACCTGCACGTCCTCCTCGCCGCTGCGGGTGGCGGTTTCCTTGGCCACCTTGGCCTCGAAGATGAAGCGCGAGCCCAAATTGGGATAGGTGGTGCCGTAGACGCGGCGGGTGTTGGCCCAGGTGAGGAACAGGCGCTGGCGCGCGCGCGTCATGCCCACGTAGGCCAGGCGCCGCTCCTCCTCCAGGTCCTCTTCGGAGGCGTTGGCGGCGTTGATGGGGAAAAGGTTCTCTTCCAGGCCGGTCAGGAAGACGGCCGGGAACTCCAGGCCCTTGGCCAGGTGCACGGTCATCAGCGTGACGGCGTGCGTGTCGGTGTTGAGCTTGTCCACCTGCGAGGAGAGCATGACCTCCTCGAGGTACTTGTGCAGCGTGGGCGCGGCGCCTTCCTTCACGCAGTGCTCCTCGAATTCCTTAACGGCGTTCACGAGCTCCTGCAGGTTGCCCAGCCGGGCGATGGATTCCTGCGGTTCCTTCTCGGAGAGGTCCTCTGTCATCTTCCAGTAGCCGGACTTCTCCAGGATATTGGTGAGCATCGCCGACGGGGTGGCGGAGAACAGGTCCGACTTGACCCCTTCGAGCAGGTCCAGGAATTCCTTGATGCCGCGGCGGGCGGTGTTGGTTACGGCGGGCACCTGCTCGGCCGATAGCAGCGCGTCGTAGAGCGGCATCTCCTTCTGGCGGGAGTAGGCCATCACGTGGTCCATGGCCGTCTTGCCGATGCCGCGCGCCGGCGTATTGATGACGCGCAGCAGGCTGATGGTGTCGCTAGGGTTCACGAGCAGCTTTAAATAGGCCAGCACGTCCTTTACTTCCTTGCGGTCGTAGAAGCGCACCGAGCCGATGAGCCGGTAAGGGATGCGCGCGCGGCGGCAGGCCTCTTCGAAGGAGCGGCTCTGCGCGTTGGTGCGGTAGAAGACGGCGATATCGTTATAGGTGAAGCTGCCGCGGCCGGTGAGCTGCTTGATCTCGTCGGTGATGCCGCGGGCCTCGTCGTTCTCGTTCTGGTACTCGAGCACTTCCGGGGCGTCGCCGTGGTCGGCCTTGGTCCACAGGTTCTTGGGGCGGCGGTTGCGGTTGTGCTTGATGAGTTCGTTGGCGGCGTGCAGGATGCGGGCGGTGGAGCGGTAGTTCTCCTCCAGCACCACGGTGAAGGCGTCCGGGAAGTCCTTCTCGAACTCCATGATGTTGCGGATGTCGGCGCCGCGCCAGCCGTACACGCTCTGGTCCGGGTCGCCCACCACGCAGAGGTTCTTGTGCCTGGCCGACAGGGTCTTCACCAGCACGTACTGCGCGTGGTTGGTGTCCTGGTACTCGTCTACGAGGATATACTGGAAATTCTCCTGGAAGTAGTTGCGGATCTCCTCTTTCTCGTTGAGGAGCTCCACCGTGCGCACTATCAGGTCGCCGAAGTCCATGGCGCCGGCCTCCACCAGCTTTTTCTGGTAGCGGCTGTAGATCTTGGCCGCCTTCAGGCGGGCTTCGTCGTTGACCGCCTGCGCGTTGATCAGGTAGCTGGCCGCGTCCAGCAGGTCGTCCTTGGCCCGCGAGATGATGGAGAGGTACATCGAGGCCTTGTTCTTCTCCGCCTCGTAACCGAGCTCCTCCATCGCCAGGCCGATGAGTTTCTTCTGGTCGTCGTCGTCGTAGATGACGAAATCCTGCTTGATGCCGATGAGCCGGCCGTGCTGCCGCAGGATGCGCGCGCCCAGCGCGTGGAAGGTATGTATCCACATGCCGCCGGAATAGGGCACCAGCTTGCCAACGCGGTGCAGCATCTCCTGCGCGGCCTTGTTGGTGAACGTGATGGCCAGCACGCGGGAGGGGGAAATGCCCGAGGCGATGAGCAGCGCTATCTTGGAGGTGAGCGTTTTGGTCTTGCCGGTGCCGGCGCCGGCCAGGATCAGCAGCGGGCCGGCGAAATACTGCACGGCCTCCGATTGTTTAGGATTGAGGCCCAGCTTGGGCAGCAGGGCGGGGTTAAGGTTAAGTTCTAGGCTCACAGGAGTAAGATTTTATAATTTTACGAGCGCCTTGTGGGCCGGCATAAAAAGGCGCCCGGCCCGGCCGCCAGGCACCCCTTTTTTGTATCATGGGATAACACCCATGACCAATGAAAGATTAGACGCCTTTTTCCTGTCCGAGGAGCAGTCCGGCGAGCGCAAGATCAACCTGCTGCGGCTGGTCTTCCTGCTGGTCTTCCTGGCCAACGAGTTCTCCAACTATTACCTGCTGAAAGTGGTGGCCGGCTGGCTGCACGAGCGCTCGGTCTGGACCATGCTGGCCTGGATAGCCTACGCCGCCGGCGCCTGGTACCTGGTCAACCGCCGCCGCCTCTACGGCCGGGCCGTGAAATACGTCTCCGCCGCGGCCGACGCGCTGTTCCTGGCGCTGACCATAGTGCTGGTGGAGGGCAATAACGGCCCGCTGGTGCCGGTCTTCTATATCCTCATAGTGGGCTGCGCCCTGCGCTACAGCTACCGCGCCATCCTGGCCGCCTCGGCCTTCTCGGCCCTGGGCTACGCCGCGGTCTGGTACACCTCCTTCGGCAACCCGCGGCTGACGCCCATCCCGGCCTATTCGGCCGTCATCCACCTGCTGATCATGGTGATGATGGGCGCCTTCTCCGCCTACGCGGTGAACAAGATGCGCGGCCTGGTGCTGAAATTCGCCGAGAACTTCGCCCGCCGCGAGATGGCCGAGGGCGCCCTGTCGCGCTACGTCTCGCGCCAGGTGGCCAAAAAGATCCTGGACTCACCCGACGGCGGCTCGGCCATGGGCGTGGGCCGCCGCACCCAGGCGGCCGTGCTCATCAGCGACATACGCGGCTTCACGCCGCTGTCCGAGGGCATGGACCCCGGCGCGCTGGTGGCGCTGCTCAACTCCTATTTCAGCCGCATGGTGGACGTGGTGTTCCGCCACGACGGCACGCTGGACAAGTTCGTCGGCGACGCGCTGATCGTGGTGTTCAACGACCCGTTCGAGCAGACCGACGCCGAGCGGCGCGCGGTGGCCTGCGCGGCGGAGATGCTGCGCGAGATAGACGCCTTCAACCGCGAACAGGCCGCCGGAGGCCGGCATACGCTGGGCGTGGGCATAGGCGTGCACTGCGGCCCGGTGATAGCCGGCAACGTGGGTTCCGAGTCGCGCATGGACTACACGGTGATGGGGGATACGGTGAATTTCGCCTCGCGGCTGCAGGGCAAGGCCCCGGCCGGGGCGGTGTTCGTCTCGGGCGCGGTAAAGGCCAAGACCGACGGCGCCTTCTCCTACAAGAGCGCCGGCGTGATGGAATTCAAGGGTTACAGGGAAGCCGCCGAAGTCTTCGAGTTGCAGGCCGCCTGACACGGCCGCGAAAAAGGAAAAGCCCGCCGGAGAGCGGGCTTTTCCTTTCGTCATTCCGGCGTAAGCCGGAATCCAGTAAACAATAATAGTGCCTGGGTCCCGGTTTTCGCCGGGGCGACGAGCCTACACGTTGAACTTGAAGAAGCAGATGTCGCCGTCCTTCATCACGTATTCCTTGCCCTCGGAGCGGATCAGGCCCTTCTCGCGCAGCGCCTTCTCCTCCTTGTACTTCATGATGTCGTCGAAGGAGTAAACCTCGGCGCGGATGAAGCCTTTCTCGAAGTCGGTGTGGATGCGGCCGGCGGCCTGCGGGGCCTTGAGGCCGCGCTTGAGGTTCCAGGCGCGCACCTCGTCCTCGCTTCCTGCGGTGAAGAAGCTGATCTGGTCCAGCAGCTTGTAGCCGGCTATGGCCATCTTCTCCAGGCCGGTATAGTCCTCGCCCAGGTCTTTGAGGAAGACCGCTTTCTCCTCCTCGGGCAGCTCGATTATCTCCGACTCTATCTTGGCCGAGATCTCCACCAGTATCGAGCCACGGGTCTTTATGAACTCGCGCAGTTTGGCGATGACTTCCTTGTCGGGCTGCTCGGAGGTGTTGGCCACGAAAAAAACGGGTTTCACGGTGAGCAAATTGAAGTCGCGCACCTCGTCGATGGTATAGCCGGCCTCGCGGGCGGGCTTGCCGTCGGCCAGCAGCTTCTTTATGGCCTCGAGCCGCACCTTCTTTTCCTCGGCGTCCTTGGTCCTGGCCTTCAGGTCGCGCTGGTTCTTCTCGAGCGCCTTGTCGATGGTTTCCATGTCGGCCAGCATCAGCTCGGTCTCGATGACCTCTATGTCGCGGATCGGGTCCACTTCGCCCAGCACGTGCACCACGTCGGGGTCCTTGAACACGCGCACCACCTGCACGATGGCGTCCACCTCTCGGATGTTGGCGAGGAACTTGTTGCCCAGGCCCTCGCCCTTGGAGGCGCCTTTCATCAGGCCGGCGATGTCGACGAATTTGATGTAGGAGGCCACTTTCTTGGGCGGCTTGAACAGGTCGAACAGCGCGTCCAGGCGCTTGTCCGGCACCGGCACCACGCCCACGTTGGGGTCGATGGTGGTGAAGGGGTAGTTGGAGGAGGCCGCCCCGGCGCGCGTCAGCGCGTTGAACAGGGTGGATTTGCCTACGTTGGGCAGACCGACGATTCCGATGTCCATGTTTTAGTCCTTGTCGGGTTGAATCTGAGAGTAAATTATATCAATTCGCCGGATGTCCCGCTTGTGCAACGCTGTTTGCTTCTGCTTAACCGAGCCGTGGCCGCAGACATAAGAAAAACACCCCGGCGGCCGTGCAGCGGCCGCCGGGGTGGTCTTTCCTGGTATTGCCTGGCCGTCACCTGAGGGGAGGCCCGCGAAGAGCGCTGAAAAGTTATTTAAGGATCGACTTGGCGGAATAGCGGGTCATATCCCGATCGCGGCCAGACCTTTTTTAAATTCTTCCTTGGAGAATTCACCGGCGTCATCCGAACTCCAGCCGACGGACTTGTATAATATTCCCCCATCCTTCACGAAATAAAATGTAGGAGAGATTCCAAGCATGGAAAACCCTGGAAAGTCCGTGTTCTTTCTGGCGATATATACCGCGTCATAATTAAGACTTTCTTTTGCGGACTTGACCCCTTCAGAATCGAAGGTCCTGGTCAACATGAAACCACTTGAGCGGAAGATCGGGCCAAGAGTGTCGTCCGCGAGAAGCGTCTTGGCCGCTATCGTGGCAAATTTGCACTCTGGATGCATGAACATCACTATCTTTGCGCCCTTTTGTGGCAATCGTTCAAGCGTCGCCCGGGCTCCCTGTCCGGAAATCCGATAAATCCACCAGCCTGTGGCAGCCGGATCTCCGTTAACAGATATTTGTGGCAGCGTCGGTTGCGGATGAGAGGGGAACTCTTCGGCGAATTTCATTGCTTCGTCAAAAAGCCCTGCATTCACTAAAACGGTGAATACGCGGTCAAGGTTTTCTTCGCTATACTTGTTTCTGCGAAGTTTTTCGTAAAAAACAGAGCGGGCTTTTAGCGCATAGTTCTCATTGTCCGGGAGGTATCCGGATATTTTCCATAGGGCTTCAAAAAGCCCTTCCACGGCGGCATCCGAGTATGTTCCCATGCGCTCCCGTGAAAGTTGTGAAGGTTTGATCGAATCGGAGATCTTTGCGATGCGGGCCATATCCCTGTTGCGTCCAGAGGCGGAGACATCTTCGGATATGCTTTTAAATTTAACGTCCGGGCTGACGCATCCGAAAAAACACAGTAATGAAAACAGAACTATAATTGATTTCATGTCAACCTTTTGAATGAGGGGGCGGGTTTACAGGGAGAGGGTCAGCTTTTGCGGCGATATTATCTGGAAAGGCGTGGGTCTCCGTATCAGGCTTCATCGTTCACAGTGTTACGCAGCACGCCGAGCCCCTCCACGGCCACCTCGCAGACATCGCCGGCCTTCATGTAGAGCGGCGGCTTGCGCGCCATTCCGACTCCGGGAGGAGTGCCGGTAGCGATAACGTCTCCGGGGGAGAGGGTCATGGCCTGGCTGAGGAAAGCTATGGTGTGCGCCACGTCGTGCACCATGTCGGCGGTGGAAGCGTTCTGTTGCACCTCGCCGTTGAGCCGCGTCTCGAGTCTAAGACCCGCGCCTCCTGGCGGCAGTTCGTCTGCGGTCACGAAGAACGGGCCCATGGCGCCGCTGCTGTCGAAGTTCTTCCCTATGGTCCACTGGGGCGTCTCAAGCTGGTAATCGCGGATGGAACCGTCGTTGAGAATGGTATATCCCGCCACGTGCTCCAACGCTTTTTCCACGGGGATATGACGGCCGCCCTTGCCTACGACAACGGCTAGTTCGCCTTCATAGTCGAACTGGACGGAAACTTTCGGACGCACCAGCGCGGCACTGTGCCCGACCAGGCTGGAAGGAAAACGCACAAAAACGGTGGGGCGGGGCGGCGCCGCGATGCCGGCCTCCTGGCCGTGTGCGCGGTAGTTCACACCGAGGCAGAGTATCTTTCCCGGGTGGTCCACAGGCGGCAGATAATCGATGATATCCAGGTTCACCGCCGCGCCCTTACGGAGCTGCGCGGCCGCCCGCGTCAGGCCCTGCGCTCCCTCCCGGATGAGCGCGGAAAGCCCGCCAGGATACCCGGGTTCGTCCCCAAAAAAACCATGCGCGGCGCTTCCGTCGAGAACGGCCAGTCCCTCGCGCCCTTTAAGGGCGAACCTTATGAATCTCATGCGATAATTTTATCAAAATCGGGTCTTCTAGACGGTCAATTCGGGATCTCTTGTGGAAATCTGGGTAAAATTTAAAACCGCGCCTCTGCTGGCGCGGTTTTGCTCTGTTGCGGGAAAAGCCTTTTTAATCGGGACACTAGCAGTTCTTTAAAAAAATAACCGCCGGGCAAGCCGGCGGTCATTTTTTGTCGCCAAATCCAGACTGAGAAAATTTGGCG